>Ga0209358_10000676_pt1 | contig 29030 bp, 37 predicted proteins | sample LauGreFa1BDMLBSN_2_FD_187574 | JGI IMG/M metagenome (GOLD analysis project Ga0209358, IMG submission 187574) | Freshwater lake microbial communities from Lake Michigan, USA - Fa13.BD.MLB.SN (SPAdes) (version 2) | ecosystem: Environmental > Aquatic > Freshwater > Lake | place: Lake Michigan, USA...
ATCTGATTGACTGACTAGGCTTTTCTCAACTTCTTACTCTAAATAAGGTAATTTACGGCGAGACAGGATGTCTGTATCTGAGGTGGAACATAATGAATGATGTGAAAAAAATCTTGTTGGCGCTTGGACTACTTTTTTTATTGGTTCAATTCATTACATTTATACTAGTTGGAACCAAAGGTATTTGGTCTGGCTATTGATTTTTAATAAAGTAAGCCAAGCCTAAACCGAACAGGAAAAGTATTTCAGGCATTTTAACCGTATCAAATCACCTAAGTGAGCTTGTAAATAGTGGTAGCTAACGGCCCTAATTTGATACAGTCCTAATAAAAGGAGGAACAGATTTTGGAAAAAATAAATCAGTACGAATGCCTAACAGAAGCAATCCGTCAAACATTACTATTTGTGTATAAATACAGATACCAATTCGCACTAATTTTGGGGTTTATAATTGCCTTTTTTCCTTCATTAATATTTTTTTTCTACAGTGTTTTCGGTTTAAAGGAATAGCTTCCCATTGTTAATTTAGACCTTAGTTGTGTCAATTCATTAAATGTTATCAGACGATCAATTGATTTGTTGAGCATTTAACGAGAGACAGAAACCTTAAAAAAGACACGTCTTCGAAAAGCATAAGTTCGAAAAGATTGATATGAATGTAAATACCTGTAGAAACCCACGAAAATAAACCATAAGACTTGAAAACATCTACATTTTCAGTCTGGTTTATTTGTGAGTATCTGACCGCTTCAACCCGTACTAGATGATGAGTCGAAGTTCTTTGCAATCAGCCTACAGACATCGCTCAGGGTTCACAATGTAAACAAGATGGCCACGCTTTTTGTACTTTTTTTGTTGTGATTGATTTTGGATTAAGCTCAATGATAGTTCCGAAGCTTAATTGTGTTCAAGAGGGCTTTGCGTATGGTAGCTCATATTTTAAAAATGGTTTGGGCTTTTCTTTTTTTCCAATGCCCATTCCATAACCTTTCTTTACGTTTTGAATGACTGTTTTCAAGGTCTAATCGGACGTAAGCCAGAAATTAATGACGGTCTCTTGAAGGCCGCTATGAATAGTTATCTATCTATCTATAGCAGCCACTGTATAGGGTTAGGGAATGGCTTTCACCGTCCCTCCCTCCGAACCTGGTGATTAGCGAAATCAGAGAGGCAACCTATAAAGCCTGGGTGTTATAGATTTCGAAGCTAACAAAGCGACATGAAAACGAATGTACAAAGAGCGAGCCATCATATGCAGGTGGATGCTATGTAACTTCATTAGCTTCTGTATCTATATGCAATAATCGGTTTAAACAACGCATTCAAGAACAATTATGGCGGCGAGTTGAGCCCCAATTCAGAGGCGGGGACAGAAAATCGGAACAGTTTAATGCCAAGCGAGTCGTTTCTCTTGGTGGAACTACTTCATCCTGAGTGACCGCTTTGGGGACAAGGGGCGGATCATGGTCGGCCTCTGAATGGCCGCTTTACGACTTAAACCTGCCATATACCTATGCTTCCTGTACGTCAGAAATTGGCCGTTGGCTGTCGATCAATGGCGATCGCCAAATGACTGCTTTAAAATTGACCAGCCGTTCACTGGAAACTGGCGAATAATTCTTCTTTATCGATTTCTACCAGTGTACCATTTTGGTGTACCCATACGGGACGCTGCCATTGAGACAACTTTGTGTATCAATAGGGTTCGATTTAGAATTTTGATGCATTTCAACTTGAAAGCCTAGACCCTAATGAGACGAAATAGAGTTCATCCGACAGTTGCAATTAAAGTGAGTCCACGAAAATGGAATGCGAGCCGAAGCGGATAAATGCAAGCTCATTTGCAGATAATGTGAGCCGGAGTATATTTTCAGTTGCAATTAATTTGAGCTCAAAACTGCGTTGATTGCAAGCCCGACTGTTTTCAAACGCGAGCCGTTACAGCTATCCGTTTCAACTGCTTTGTTTGATAAATAAATAGAAAAACAATTTATTTTCTTACGGAGCACTATGAAACACGTCAAAACAGCAAAAATATTAACCTGCGACGATCTCGCACAGATACTTAACTTCATTTCAAAAATGATACACGCAGAGCGCAATCGTGCACTTTTTCTCATTACGGTGCTGGGTGGGCTTTCTGTAAAAGAAACGGCTGCATTACTTGTTGGCGATGTACTTGATGAATTTGGACAGGTGAGAGACATAATCTATTTGAGACCAGAGCAAACCAAAAACGGACGGGAACACAACGTGACAGTTTGCAAAGGACTCAAAGCTGAATTGCAACGCTACGTTGCTACCTTTAACGAAATCAATCCAACTGCGCCATTCTTCTATACCCAAAAGAATTTCCTACGCGGGTTCACTCAAAACACACTTACGCAGCACTTTTTTTGGATGTATAAAAAATCCGGCATTGATGCAAGCAGCGAATCTGGCCGCAACACGTATATACATGTGCAGAATTTAAATTTAAAATAAACAATTATAATCAATATGTTAAAACTCAAGTGTCCTGTTACAGGACACTTGCAATAATCTGTATGTCCGGTTTGATTCTGTAAAACGCTATAGAGCTCGCAACGTAAAATAGCGCAGAAAAATCGTGTATATTGCTACACGATTTTTACTACGCTATAACTTTAGATAAATTAGTAAAAATTACCTAACTTTATCTTATCCATACATAATCGTCTCAAGATTCTTACTATGTTTAGAATTGTGTACTTTTAAGTTAGGATCATTGAACGCTTGTTTAAGAATAATTATCGATGAAAATAATCGCGATTGTCCATTTAAAGCAATGTTTACCGATTTGCATAAATTTTCGTAGGCAATGGTATCAATTACTTTCAGCTTATCCATTAAGGTGCTTATCGCTGTAAAAGTATATAGAGCACTTTCAAACATGATAGTGTAAGAATCGTTATAGTGGTTACTGTGCCCAATACAAATAAAATTACTTAATTCAAAAAGAGCAGTAAAAATTCTGTCATATTGCTCTAATTCTGTTTCAGGTGAAAATTGATGCGATAAACTTTCAATCAAACTCTCATGTTGTTGTTGGATTGTATTAAGTAACATATCTTTAGCCATGGTGTTATTCCTCATAAAAAAATCAGTGTTAATAATAAAAATTAGTAATTAAAAAACAATTAGTTAAAACTCAAGTGTCCTGTAACAGGACACTTGAAATTTAAGTCGACCTAATTATATGGCAGTCGGTGGCACTGACTTTAAAACAGCCGGTGCTTTCGTCGGTGTAGCTAAAGACACTACAGAACTCGCTGGCAAAGCAATGGTTTGGCTTTTTACGGCTGATACAAACGTTTGCAGTGCTTCGAGTAATTTACGATGACTTGAACACTGATTTAACTGATTATTAATAAAACGAAGTAATGTTGCATCACTAAGCGTTGTCACTCCTTCAGACTGAACGATAAACTTAATACGCTCTAACCAGTCCGCAGCTTTAGTAGGTGTAAAATGCAAGTGCTTAAAGCGATCAAGTAATCCGTCATCCAATACATTAGGATCATTCATTGTAAAAATAAATTGGATATTACCTTGCAATTCGTCAGTGATCGTACGCAATGTATTTGCAACGTTGTCCTTGAATTTAGACTCGTCAACAACAAAATACAATGGATCCTTATATAGCTTGCCGAATGCATTTTGAGTATAAATATTGAAATAACTACGAATCGCATTCACTGAAGTGAAATCTAAATTATGGATATCCATTTTAGGAGTTGGTTCACCTTCAATTAAACTTGGTAGTAAACGTGCAACTGATGATTTACCTAAACCATAGCTACCATATATAAGTAATGGTTTTTTGTTGCCATACTTAATGTATTCATTTAGTACTTTATAAATATTTGGATCTGAAATAACTACATCATCCAATGTTTTTGGTGCATATTTCACTTCATAGCTCATGTTTATTACCTCATATAGAAAATTAGGGGATAGCGGGAGTTAAATGCAACTCCCGCAAATATCAGTAAAGAACTAAGCCGCTTTTTTTAATGTAGCTGCTTTACCAAAAACTTCAGCAAACATTTCACTCATAATCTCTTGTTGTTCATCCACAAGTTTTGGTTTATGAGTTTCTTCGTATTGCTTCATAAGTTCATTTGCAATATTTTTGATTGCATCCTCGATCATTTTGTCCGAAGCATTAGGAACAACACTAAGTACACGTGTTTTTCCATCCGCTTGAGTCTTACCTATTAGCAACGTGTATTCATTTGATTCAGTCGTTTTAAGTAATTTCGACTTAGGCACTATCGCTAAAGGCTTTTCAATTTGAGTAATCAACATATCTTTTACAGATTCGAGATTAGTCAATAAAACCACCTTTTTTTTCTTGGTTGCATTAGTTGAACCTTTTGCAACAACATCTTCAATGCCACCCTCATCACGTACCCATTTAGCAAAGCCTTTTGGTGTTACACCATCATTCACAGCGATAGCGAGAGCGCGAGCGTATGTGTGAGAGCGACGACGTTCGGTGTTAAAAACGTAACGAACAATCAGTAAAAATACGGTCGTGTTTTTTTGAATGGTCATCTTACGTTTTTCCAGTTCATCCTTAAGTATTTTTACTACTGCTTTTTCAACAGGCTTGCCCTTAATTTTGTGATAAAAGCCCAAGCACCCTGCTAATAAGTCATACAAACTACTGTTAGTGCGATCGTAAAGGCTTTGCCATTCTTCGCGCTTTGAGGCTAAAACATTTAACTCGGTTATGAGTGTGTTTTGAGATTTAGTATCCGTCTGTGTTGATTTTGCGACAGAAGATTGTTCCTTTGTGTTATTGATAGTTGCCATAAATGAAATCCTTATAAAAAAAGAAAAAGTGAACGTAGTTGCAAAAAATGACTACGTAATAAGTATCTATTACAGATGTAAAAATAAAGCTGTTATACATACTGTATGTGCTGCATGCCGCGTTGTTAAAGAGCCGGTGGTTAGCGTCGTCAGTGCCAACCACAAAATCTATTATACGGATTTGGATTTTTTAAGGTAGCTAACAAGCAAGCTATTTACGGCTATTTGTGTATTTTTAATTTTAAAAAAAATAATGGTATTTTCTGTGTTACACAATATATAAATGCTAGAATACGAAAAATTATTTTTATATTAAAAGGTAGATAAAATCGATTTATGGCTGAATTATGGGAAATTGATGGTTTTGAGTTCTTAAAAGGCACTTTTCACTACGAAAGAAGTCAACCATATAGGCTCTGGTACGAGTATCTACGCCTAAGTCCTATATATTTTCAAGCTCACAAAGAACGAACAGCTAAAGATGGATTAACAAAAGCAGAAATAAAGGCATTACCTGATGACTTTGATGTAGTACGCAAAACGTATGATGATTTTGGAAATGTTTATCAATTCCCATTTAGAATCTGGTGGACAAGCTTTATGGGAAAAGCCAAATTATTTGGAGAACCTGTACACAAATTACAAGCTACGCCCTTAGCTTATGTACCACAAGACCATGTTACAGATACTGAAGCTTGCAAAGCAGCATTAGAAAAATATGCCCGATACCATTATGGCTTTATGCTATTAGGTGTCCCTTTAGATGGCAGCCGAGCTGATATATTAAGAGCAGTGAGTGAACAAATTGATAATGATTATATTGAGCCACTTAAAGCAAAATACAGTTTACATGGTGAGCGTTTTCACTGTGAATCAATTACAACTACACTTCGTCTATTATTAATGAAAGCAAGCGACCCAAAATTATCACTATGGAAACTTGGCGTAAAAGCAGGTGTGAGTGAGAAATACGCGGATTTAGATATTACGGTCACAAGGATTCCACATCATATGGTTGAAGCTACACAGGTACTTGAAAATATAACCTGCCGGATGCTTAATCACTCTCATTTAATTATGGAAAATGCCGCACGTGGAAAATTTCCATGTAAAGACAAAGTTGCTATACCTGACATCAATTATCGCTATATGTGGCAATGTATGCGCAGACGACTTGAATCGAATGGACGATGGGCAAAGCTTAAAATGGATAGTGTAAATAAAAGTCCATTAAAAGCGCATGATGAAGATTGGCATGCTAATTTGCTAGCAGTTGATCCCGAATTTCAATTACGACTTGAATTGCATAAGTTGGAAGCCAAAAAGAAGTTTATTGAAGAACAACTTGCACTGCATAAACGTGGCGAGCCAATAAAGCGAATCGCAGTATATGGATGGTAATTCAAATATTTTGTTACAAAAAAAATAGAGATATCAATTATTTAATCTTTCCTCTACTGCAGAAACTGAAATATAGGCACTTGGATTATTTATAAATTGATCAATATCTTTCGGTATAGCGTAACGAAATTTCTGCATGCCATCAGGTTTGTCTTCAAATCTAAGCAGCTTTTCATTAGCGATAATAATATTACGTGGAAAATAAATTAATACGTGGGGATGATTTAGCTGCAATGGCATTCTCGCAATCCATTTATTATTGCTGGCCCTACCAGTTTGAGTTAATCGCGAAAAAAGTAAGATATTTGTGTCATTGCACCCTGCAGGTTGATCTGTGTAACCATAAATGAATTTTTTCTGCACAATTGGAAACGGTTTTAAAAATTCAGCCATCGTGTTAAAAACAGATGTAAATACTTTATTGTTGATATAGTTTTTTAGATTATTATCATTACGTATCTGATTTTTACGTGCTTCAGAGATCGCTAATTCATTTAACAGTTCAGTTATGTTCATGTGCTTTATCGTTATATTTTGGATTAAAATCGATATAAAATTGTTAACGATTGCAACATTATCACAAAGTTGGGTGAGTTTAAACAAACGACACTAAAGTCCCATAGGATTTTGAGCGCTGACAAGGCGTAAACTTCTACTAAGTTGACTCGCTCACGGCAGATAGGGAATCAATCCAAGTCGAAAGGCTTCTTCTTGGACATCACGCGGCATATGCCGGGTGTCAACGATAAGACCGTTCACCTGGATTAGCCAGACCACTGGGTTGTCTGCCATCCGGCTTGGGAGCGTCCAATTTGGATCAGCCTGCCCGGAATTCAACAGCTCCATAATTGCCGTTGATTTCGCCGAGCCTGTTTTCGGGCTGAGGCCAAAGTGCTGGCATAGCTCATCCGCCCGTATGTGCGGCGTTTGGTGCTTGTCGAACAGAAAGTTGACCCGACCCACCGAGTAAACAATGCCACAGGCCCAGGTATTGGTTTTTCCGGTGGCGATTGGCGACGGGCGTTTGCGGCAAAGCTTCGCTACCATGCTCCGACAAAGGTCCCGATATTCTTCGTTCAAATGCTGTTGGCAGCATCGGTCGGTAAGCTCAACAATCTCATCGTATTTTCCCTGTAGCGCCGCCGGTACCCGCTCTGTTTCACTCATGCTATTCCTCTAATGTTACAAACGGGTACGGGCTTTGCTTGCCTTCAATCCCTGTTTCTTAAGCCAATTATGCAGATTGGCCTCGGTCGTATGATAGCGCTTGGCGACAAACCTCTGCGTCGAGCCGTTCGCCAGCAGGCTTTCGATTTCTGGGCGGAAAGTGTCCAGCTTGCTTTTTCCAGGCCCTTTTGGCCTACCCAACGTGAGGCCTTGTTCTTTTTTGAAGCGTAGCGCTTCTTTTGTCCGTTGCGAAATCAGATCGCGTTCTATTTCTGCCGCCATCGAAAACGCCAGGGCAATAATCTTGCTCTGGATGCTGTCATCGAGTTGCCAGTTTCCCTTCACTGAATAGACCCGGATACCATTGCGGGTGGCGAGCGCCAGAATTTCCATACATTCAAGCATGCTGCGGCCCAGTCTCGAAAATTCGGCCACAATTATGGCATCACCCTCCCGCAATTCTTCGAGCACCTGGGCAATTTGACGTGCCCGCCAAGGCTTTCGTCCTGAAGCAATTTCTTCGACAAAATTCACCTTGCCCAGATCATGATGGTTGGCAAAACTCAGTATATCCGCCTTGTTCTTCTCAAGATCTTGATCGAGCGTAGACACCCGCAGATAAGCGACCGTTTTGCGGTCTGGGGAAGTTTCTTTAGCCGCCATAATTACGCCATTCGATGAATACTGGAAATTTCAGCTTATAAGATAAATATAGTGATAGAAATATCAGTTGTTTTTGTCTAATTTTATTTATCATATAAATGATCGTTTAAAGTATAAAGAATTGCTGTACATTTTTCATCTGGTGAGTTCGCCCCATGGCAAGAATGAAAATTTTCAACACCCTAGAGGAAGAAGCATTCGAATCGCCACCGGTGTTCAACAGCGCTGAACGCAAACGGTTTTTCTCCTTGCCTTTGTTGCTCGAAGAGTCAATGGTGAACTTGCGGACGCCTATTAATAAAGTCTGTTTTCTAGTGGTGGCAGGCTACTTCAAGGCGCGGCGCAAATTCTTTGCCCGGCAGTTCCACCAGACGGATATTGAGTATGTCGCCCGTCAAATCGGCATTAATCCATCTGAGGTTTTCATCGAGTCTTATAGCAAGGAAACCTATGCCCGCCATCAGCGAGTGATCCTGAGCTACTTTGGTTATAGCCCGTTCGACGAAGTAGCGAAGACCATTATTACCCATGAGATTGCCGCGCTGATCCGCGTCCAGTTCCGACCCAAGCTGGTTCTACTGGAAATCATTCAGGTGCTAATAGTTAAGAAAATTGCGATCCCTAGCTACAATGTGCTGGCCGATCTGATCGTATCTGCTCTCAATAGCCACCAACGCACACTCAGTGAAATCATTGACGACTGCCTCACGGAAAATCAACGCACCCATCTCGACACTTTACTGGAAAAAGAACCCAGCAACAGCACTGAAGAGGGGTGGCGTTACCGCCTCACCTTGCTGAAGAAGCCCAACCAATCGACCCGGCCAACGAAAATTAAGGCGAATTTGGTTGACCTGGATACCGTGCAGACACTGTATCTTGACCTCATGCCGGTCGTGCAGCGTTTGAACTTGAGCTACGAAAGCATCCGCTACTACGCCTATTCGGTCATCAAGGCCCAGATTCCCCAGGTTTCGCGCCGAGCGGACGAAGACCGCTTCCTGCACCTGATGGCCTTTATTGTGTATCAGACCTTCAAGCTCAACGACCTTTTGATTGATACCCTGTTAAGTGCCGTGCAAGCGGCAGTCAATGCCGCAGAGAAAGAACAAAAGGACGTCTATTTCCGAGAACGCGATCAGCGTAACCAATCTTTCGCCACGCTGGTTGAGCAGTTTGGGCAGAACGTCCAAGCGGCGCTATCGGCCATCAGGACTATAGTCGCCGATGCGAAATTGAACGACAGCCAGAAAGTTGTTTTAATCGACAGCGTGCTGAATGAGAAATCGGCCAAGCCAGCACGGGTCGAAGAGCAAATCGACGAGTTCAAGCGATCTGCGGTAAAGCTTCAGCAGGGCCAAGACTACTTTGCGTTATTGGAATCGCGTTCACTCAAATTGCAACACCGCGTTGCCGACATTGTGCGCCAGGTACAGTTTGCGCCGAACTGTAGCAAACCTGCATTGTGGGCGGCATTATGCCATTACCAGCAAAAGGACGGCACTGTTGACAAGAGCACCCCCGTGGACTTTCTGGCCGATGATCAGCGTGCGGCACTGACCGCTACCGATGGCAAATTTCGCGTTTCGTTGTACAAGGCGCTGTTCTTTGTCGAGGTCGCCAAAGCCATCAAGTCCGGTGCGTTGAATCTGCTGCACTCTGAAAAATATCGCTCTCTCGATGAATACATGATCCAGAAAGCGGATTGGGAAGCCAATCGGGCTAAATATCTGCAACGGGCCCGACTCGAAGGCTTTGCCGACTACAAAGCCACCTTAGAAACTCTGGAAAAAACGCTTGATGGCCGTTATCAGAAAACCAACCAGAACTTGATAGCAGGCAAAAATCCTTACCTGACAATACGATCTGACGGCAGCTTCCATGTAAGTACTCCCAAACAGGAAGAGGTGGAATGCTTGTCTCTTGGAACTTTCTTCCCGGAACGGAAATATATTTCCATGCTTGAAATGTTGGCGACAGTGGATCATGCCACCCATTTTCTCGATGAATTTGAACATTGGCAGATCAAATATCAACGAGCCAGACCAGCCAAGAAGATTCTCTTTGCCGGCATTATCGGCTATGGCTGTGATATTGGTCATCGCAAACTGGCGCAAATTTCCAAGCAGATTGATGATGGTGAGCTGGACAATGCGGTCAACTGGTACTTCTCACTACAGAACGTCCAGGGCGCCAATGATCGTATCCTGCGATTGACCGACCGGATGAGCTTGCCGAACATCTACCGTAACCGGCCCGATGTGCTGCACACCTCCAGCGATGGGCAGAAAATCGAGGTGGCAGTGGATTCCCTAAACGCCAATTACTCTTTCAAATATTTAGGCAAAGACAAAGGCGCTAGCGTGATAACGTTCATCGACACGCGCGATCTCACGTGGCATTCCACGGTGATCAGCTCCGCTGAACGCGAGGCCGCCTACGTGATCGATGGCCTGATGCACAACGACGTCATCAAGAGCGACATACATTCCACCGACACGCACGGCTACTCAGAAGTCATATTTGCTTCAACCTCTCTCTTGGGTTTTGAGTTCGCTCCGAGAATCAAGGGCGTTGGTCGGCAGCAACTTTATGCTTTTAAGCACCGTAAACATTACGAGGAACAAGGACACTTGCTACTGCCAGACCACACTATTCGAGAAAACCAATTTGAGGATCAATGGGACGATGTCCTGCGCTTTATCGCAACCATCCAGTTGAAGATCGCAACCGCCTCACAGCTTTTCAAGCGCCTGAATTCCTACTCCAAGCAGCACCCGTTATACCGTGCCTTGAAGGAATTCGGTAAAATCCCGAAGTCGCTCTTCATTTTGAAATACTGTGACGATCTTCAATTTAGGCAGGCTATCGAAAAACAGCTCAACAAGGTGGAGAATTCGAACAAATTTTCCAAGGCCGTTTCTTTTGGTCACAGCCCGGAGTTTATGCAAAGCGAAAAGGAAGACCAAGAGATTGCCGAAGCTTGCCGACGACTGATCAAGAACGCAGCCGTGTGTTGGAATTACCTCTATCTCTCACAGGAGCTTGCTACGGAGAAAAACGAGAAGCGCCGGGCGGAACTGATCGAAGCGATTCGTAACGGCTCGGTTGCCACATGGAAGCATTTCAACCTGCACGGGGAGTTCGATTTCTCAGATGAGCGAATGGTCGATTCGATGGGCTTGGAAGTCCCCAAAAATCCAGACTGGAAATCGGACTAAAACTAGGAAGTTCTAAATCGGTTCAACGCCACGCCAGCTATGGCGTTAAAATAAATCCTATGGGACTTTGGTGTCGTTTGTTTAAATGCACCCAAAGTTGAGATATATGGGATTCAATCTTTATATGTATTTGCTAAAAAGTAGATACTTTTAGATATGAAGGGTTATTATAGTTAAATAGTGCTTGATGCTGAATTGTTTGCAACCTAGCAATTTTTAGGTGTATAGGTAGGAAATCACCACCGAAATTAGATAAGTACTCTATATAAAAAATCCGCAAAAATCGTATTTTTTAGCTGTAGACCAATTTCAAATATAAAAAATAACATAATTAATTCAATATGTTGAAATACAAGTGTCCTGTAACAGGACACTTGTATTACTTTTTTATAAACAAACTTTATATTAAAAAAAATCAATGTACCGCTGTTACGATCTTACTCACCAAGCTAACAAGTAAAACAGAAGCCCTAGCGTTCAAATAAAACGCCTAAATTTAAAGAGAGGCACAGGGGTTGCGCGTTAAACTTACTTCTCATAGCTAGCACAATTTAAAATCCGAAAAACTCATATTTTTGAGCTGTAAACCCTTTAAAATAAGAGCCTTACTGATAGGTCTAAGTCATCGAAAATATAATGTATTAAATTTATTAAATACCATTGCGTAGTTATTTCCGCTTTAGCGTAAAAATATATATCTACTACGTAGTAGATATTCGGATTTAAATAATGTGCGCTAGCGTATAAAAAGTATTAGACTGTTGCACAAAACTAACTATTTTTTGTACATTTTACATAGGTGATTTCATGAAAGTATTAAGCACAACCGAGGTTAGACAGAACTTCAGCGCCATATTGTCTGCAATCAACGTAGAACCTATTGGCATTTCTAAGCAAGACAAAGAAATTGCAGTAGTTATGTCAACGCAACGCTACAGCGAATTAACGCGATTAGAGGATATTCTCTATGGTAAAGCTGCTGAATTAGCCATTAAGGAGGGGTTTGCGTCCAATAAAGAAACACAGGATTTGATGGATAGCATTGCTTGAGAGACTATAAATTAACAAAGCAGGCACTTAAAATGCTAACGCAGCTTGCTAAAGACAATCCAAAAGTTGCCAGTAATATCAAATCAATCATAACAAAGCTTAGAGAGAATTCGTTAGAAGGCGAAAGCTTAAAAGGATATGCTTTGTTCAAAAAAATACGGGCGGGTAAATATCGCTTAATTTACACGTTACGCAATGATGTTCTATTGATAGCCATCATAGAAAAACGTGAAACTGTCTATGCAACGTTTGAACACTTATTTAAAAATTCGTCAATGTTCGACGATTAGCCGAAATTTAATAAAGCAATCAATAAAAATAACTCAATATGAATCTAAATACAGCTTGTAAACCGCGTCAAAGTGTTTTTGATCGTTCTCGTAAAGATGTGGTCTTAAATATTGATGATTTACTTAAAAATAAGATAGATGCCCATCAATTTTTTTCAGAAAACTTTATAACTTCTGGAATGCATACTTTATTCGATAAAGTTTTTAGTCGATTAAACGGTCATTCAAATCACAAGTACGTTTTTACTTAGCCAAGCTATGGGTGGTGGTAAAACACACAACATGATTGCTTTAGGATTGCTAGCAAACTACCCAAAGCTGTCCCGGAAAACAGCATGACCCAAAAAGCAATATGACAAGGGCAGGCAAGCAGTGCTAAAGACGCAAAACACCAACCGGCTAAACGCCTTCTCGGTGACAGGGGGTGGTCGGAATCGTGTTGTGCTAAAGAAATTGCACAAGGCTTGCTATCGCACTCGGATAAGTGGCCTATTTTTGAATTTGTTTTCATTACTCCTTCTTTCTTTGTTTCAATTCATTTACCACAACAGCCCATATTTTCACCAAAAACACCGGCATAATCTGTTTGCCACGCTAACCGCGCAATGAAATAGTGCGGATCTTTATTGAAGACATCCAGACAATGAGGGCAGCGACAAAATGCAACCGGTTTGCCGTTAAAATCCATTATCACGGTGGCATTAACCGGTTTTTCCGCCAAACAAACAGGACACACTGTCAAACCGGCTGTTTCGGTCAAACATGATTCAGGGTCGGTTATGAATAACTCCAGACACCCCTTGCAACAAAACCAGTATTGCTTCCCCGCATGGTTATGTTGAACAGCTTTTTGATTAGTGATACCTAATCTGACTAATGAACATCCACAAGCCGGGCAAATGGGGGTTTCCATCGTTTGTTACCGGTCTTCCGTCTTGCACTCGTCATCCGCACAAACCGGACTGTTGCGTCCGATCATAAAATCCCAGACATTGGCGGCGATAAAAAGCGCAAGCCCTATATAGACCAGACTAACGGCGACCGGCAATATTCCCGTCACGGTAAACCCTAAGCCGAGGGTACTGACCAATGCGCCGATGCCGCCAATCCAGAACGCGAGCATCGCTTCCTCCGAGAGTGCTGCATGTTTCCTCGCGGAACGATAAAGCGTCCATACATTTAAAGCGACGAACCCTATAAACATCGGCAACAAAAAAGCATCGTTTATCAGAAAGCCAAGCCCGACGGCAGCCACGGCGCTGAGCACCACAGTGACGCCAAGACAGCAGGCCGCAGCAACTACGGCACCGAACAAACCGCCATATTGACTTAATTTTTCATTCATTTTAATGCTCCACAATATTTTGCTTAAAGCGAGACCACAAAATGTTGCTTCAGGCTTTGTTCAAAACAATTTAATCGATCTCGACACGTTTCAATATATTGAGTCAATTCAGCCAGACTTGTTTCCGTAGCGTCATCGTCCCTGTTATCACGGGCGGCCAATAAACGGTCGATCTGCTCTAATGGAACATCTACATTGCGAGCCATTCGAATAAACCGCAACCGTTCGATCACCGGCTCGTAAAACAAGAACATTCCCCCGGCTGTTCTGACGCTAACCTGAATCAAGCCACAATCGATATAGGTTCTAATGCAATGAACGCTGATACCGGTTTGCTGAGCCAGGGTTGAGAGCCTGATCAGCTTGTCGTCACACGACAAGCACTTATCATTAGCCCGCACAGCAAGAAAGCTCTTTCACATCCTTGCTGAAGGTTTGCGCGCACAGTTTGAGGCCTTCCACCATCGTCAAATACGGGAACAATTGCCCGGCCAAGTCTTCTATCGTCATCCGGTTATGGATGGCCAGCACCGCCGCCTGGATCATCTCGCCCGCTTCCGGCGCCAGGATTTGCGCGCCGATTAAACGGCGGCTGCCTTGTTCCATGACCAGTTTGACAAAGCCTCGGGTTTCAAAGTTAGCCAAGGCACGCGGCACATTCTCCAACGGCAACAGGCGGCTGTCGGTTTCGATGTTCTTTAGGTGCGCTTCAGCTTCGGTCAAGCCTACGGTAGCCATTTGCGGTTCGGTAAACATCACTGACGGCATCGCCGCCAGATCGATGGCAGCATCACCTCCGGTCATATTGATGGCGGCGCGGGTTCCGGCCGCTGCCGCGACATAGACGAACTGCGGCTGGTCGGTGCAATCGCCGGCAGCATAGATATGTTCGACAGCGGTGCGCATGTGATCGTCAATGCTTATCGTGCCATCCTTATTGACTTTAACCCCCGCTTTTTCCAGACTTAAGCCTTCCGTATTAGGCGGCCTACCGGTGGCAATCAGTAATTGGTCTCCAGAAAGAATTTGGCCTGACCGGGTTTTCAGGGTAAATTTTCCAGAACCGAACAGACTCTTTTTATAGCTCACGGCTTCAGCCTGAGTATTGGTTAGAATAGTCATGCCTTCGTCTTCCATGACGGCTTGCAATACTGACCCTATTGCAGGGTCTTCCCGATACATGAGCGTATGACGAGCCAGCAACGTTACTTTCGACCCCAGCCGTAAAAAGGCTTGCGCCAATTCCAGAGCGACTATCCCTGAACCAATGATGATTAAATGTTCCGGCAGTTGTTCCGCCACCAAGGCTTCGGTGGATGTCCAGTAAGGCGTGCCCGCCAATCCCGGAATGGGCGGTATGCCCGGAGACGATCCGGTGGCGATCAGAAAGCGGTCTGCGGTGATTTCGGTGAATTCGCCGTGTTCCCGATCGACAATGAGCGTATTGGCGTTTTTAAACCGTGCCTGTCCTTTGATCAGATTAATCTCCGGATGGGTTGCCAGAATATTTTCATATTTGGCCGCTCTGAGTTCATCGACTCTGGCTTGTTGCTGGGCAACCAGTTGCTTGCGGTTTATCGTTGGCTGCTGTTTTCTAATGCCGGGAAACGCATGATTTTTTTGTAAGTGGGCGATATGCGCCGCACGAATCATGATTTTGGAAGGGACACAACCGATATTCACGCAAGTGCCGCCAATGATCGGATTGCGTTCAATCATCGTCACGTTGGCGCCCTTTTCCACCGCTTTCAGGGCGCAGGCGAAAGCGCCCGAACCACTGCCGATGATCGCCACATGCAGCGGCTTGCCATTGTTGGCAGCCGTCGTTTTTTTATCGGCTCCGGGCGTTTTGTCGCCGATCTCTTTAACCTGATAACCTTTTTGCGCAATTTGCTCAAGCAGTGATTCAAGAGAAGTTTCACCGGTAACCGTCAGCATAGCACTGCCTTCCGGGTAAGAAACTTTAATTTCAACGCCATCAAGCGCATTGAGTTTTTTCTCGATACCATCAGCACAGCTTGGACAGGTCATGCCGTCAATTTTCAGTTTTTTGGTCCACATCAGGATTTCCTTTTCTAGCACAGCACAAGAAGCCTTTTATATCAAAAAGATAGCATAGAAACGCAAGTAAAAACGGCCATAACAGAAAGCCCACTAGCTTAAATACAGTTTCAATATCCATAATGGTCTTCGATTTAACAACAACGTGTTGAAACTGAACATTCATCTGATTCGGCCTTTTTGTTATCAACCTCTTTAACCTGATAACCTTTTTGTACAATGTGTTCAAGCAGTGATTCAAGACGGGTTTCACCGGTAACCGCCAGGATGCCGATACCTTCCGGGTACGAAACTTTAATCTCAACACCCTCAAGCGCATTGAGTTTTTTCTCGATACCATCAGCACAGCTTGGACAGGTCATACCGCCAATTTTTAATTTTGTAGTCCACATAATGATTCCTTGAATTACTTTGGCTGATGAACAGTCGCCGGGTAACCGGCATTAGTAGTCGCTTTAATCAAAGCTTCTATGCTGGTTTTTTGCGGATCAAACGTGACATCTGCCATTTTAGTATCCCCATCGACATTTACCTTTTGTACACCATCGACACCCTGCAAAGCCTTTTTAATGGTGATTTTACACATCGCACAGGTCATGTTCTGCATAGCTAATGTGACGGATTGGCTGCTTTGCTTTTGCACAGAAACAGTTGCCTCGGCATGGGCTGTCTGCATTAATAAAGATGCGGCCAACAAGCTCAACGTTAAACATACGGTTTTAATAGTCATCATTATTCTCCTTAATCCATAAAAAACGGGGCATACCAGGGAAATGTCAACAGCAGCAAGATCAACGCCGAGCCAATCCAGAAGATCATCCGTTGCTTGTGCTTGACTTCGGGTAATGCACAGGCCTCGCCCTCTTCACAGCTATCCGGTATCAAATAGAGTTTGCGATACCCCAAACCAATAAAAATCAGGGTTACAATAATAAAATAAGGCCTGACCGTTTCCATTGAAGTGAAGGCGCTCATCCAAGCGCCGCCAATCCCTAAGGAAATAAGCAGCAAAGGGCCGACACAGCAGACCGATGCGCCAATGGCCGCTAACACGGCGCCAATGCCTAGCCAGGATGGGTCTTCTGTGGGTGGTGTTTCATGTTCTGTAGTCATAAGCATTTTCCTAAATAAAAACCAAGCGTCTGATAACCTGCATCCAGCGAGGGCATAAGATGAATGCGGAGAATGTCAGATTTTGAAAGTTCGGATAAGAGTCTAAACCCTGTACTACAGAACAGAGTCAAGCGGAATTTACATTATTTTTGTGGGTGTAGAGACGCAATGTTTTGCGTCTCTACGTTATTCGAAAGCGCATCGATGAGGGAACAATGTTCTGCAGAAGAATCACTCTGGCAGCGTTTCACCAGCGCATCCAATACACTGCGAAGCGCCGTTAAATCCTGTATTTGTGCATCGATTTGCCGACATTTCTGTTCGGCAATTTTTCTCACATCGGCGCAATGGTCGTCATCAAGCGATAACAGCTGGGCAATTTCTTTTAAGGTAAAACCCGCTTGTTGAGCACGTTTGATAAACCGGATTCTGGTGATGGCATGGGCTGGATAGTGCCGAAAACCGGTACCGGGTTTACCGGGTTCATCCAGCATACCGATGCGCTGGTAATAACGGATGGTTTCAACAGTGACTTCGGCTTGTTTGGCTAGATTGCCAATCGTAAGTTTCATCTTTGCACCAGCATGTGTGTTTCAGAAAGCGACTAATGATGTGATGCGCGGTTGATGGGTCCGATGCAAAACGCACTGCCTGATTTGCATCCAGCATAGCGGTTCACAAGCCACATCAAGAGCGGGAACGTATCGAATATAGTCTATATGAATGTCTTCTTTTCAGCCAATTGTGCATAGTTACGAAGGTATAGTGAAGAAATGGGTTTTGTCTTGAACGATTTCAGCATGAAACTTTATGACTTATGCACAGGGACACTTAATCCAGTGTCTCTGATTTGATGTTACTCATTTACGAAGGAATCCTTACGGTCACCCCTATAGAGGAAACAGACTTAGAGTTGTGGGTTGATTTAGCTTTAGCACAAATGAGCAGCTCGAATTTAGATTGATATCCTACGAACGCATGATACGTAAATAGGACTAAAATGAACGCTATTAGTGCAGATGAATTGAACGTAAGAGGTATGTCAGCTTTCGTTAGAGGAAAAAATCGTTTCGTTGTTGTAAATATCGATTATTTTGACAAGCATTCAAAATACTCTTAGCGAAATGGAAAAAGATTTAGATGATATTTCTGATTTAGGCGGTTTTTTTTAAAATCAACGCAAAAAGGTTATTGCCATAATGACTAGAATCATTCAATCTACAAATTTTCACGCAAATGACGGACTGCTATAAACCGATTCATAAGCTACACCAATACGTCTAGGGGATGATTGACGTCGTTTGAGTGACTGCTTGACATAACTCATCGCCTCTTCTCTTGAGTCATAAAGTGTAACTATGCTTCGTCCTTTTACATCCAACTCGTCCATAGTTAATTTCAACAATCCATTGTCCGAAAAGGTCTTGGCCATATTCAATACGATAAAATCGATGCAAATTTTGATCAGGGTCATGCGCCTGCAAATAAGAAACTAATGTCAACATGGGCTAATAGTGTTCACTTGAATCAACATATCCTGTGTCATTTGGTGATATTTAGTTTTACACATTCGACAGCAAAAGGCGGATAAAATATATCCTACGAACGAAGGATATACACCTACCTAACAATCTTATACTCACTTGCTGAGGCATTCACTCGTGCTTTCATATCACCCCCAGGCTTGAAATGGACACCATATCTTTGCGGGACTGAAACCGTTTCACCTGTTCTTGGATTACGTCCAAGTCTAGTCTTGTAATGCTTGAGTGAGAAGGCTCCAAATCCTCGTATTTCCACTCGTCCTCCACTGGCTAACTCATTGATTAGCTGATTCAAAAGTAGGGTAACAGCTAAATCCACGTCATCATGGCGAAGATGGGGTTGTTTAATGGCAAGGCGTTGAATTAGTTCTGATTTGATCATGAAGTGCGAGTGTGGGATTAATTTTTAGGAATTTATTATTGTCGTCCACATCAGCGCAGAGTTAAATAGGAAATGCCCCACTTATCCCTCTTGCCACACTTAATGATTCTGTGTTTTACTATAGGTTGATGTTTTATAGTGTTTCATCTGTGTTCTCTTAAAATAATGGTAAGGAAAAGCCACAAACGTCATTCAATCGGGGTTTGTGGTTTTTTTATGCCCATTAGGTTATATTTACAAACTACAAATGACCATTTATAATTTGTAAAAATTCATCACTCAGTAGAGTAATAATCATGAAAGCTATCATTTACACTCGCGTTTCAACAAAAGAACAAGGTAAAAGCGGGTTGGGATTAGAAGCTCAATTAAACGCAGTCCAAGATTTTTGCAGCACAGAAAACTATGAAGTGATAAAGCACTATAGTGAAGTTGAAACAGGTAGTGGCAAAGATGCATTAGATAAGCGACCCATCCTAGCTAAAGCACTACAACATGCTAAAAAAGAAGGTGCAGTACTAATAGTGTCGAAGTTGGATAGATTAGGACGTAATGTTTCATTCATAAGTGGCTTAATGGAACAAAAAGTAAAGTTTATAGTTACGCAACTTGGCAAAGATGCAGACCCGTTCATGTTGCACCTCTATGCCGCACTAAGTGAAAAAGAGCGTGAACTCATTAGTTCTCGTACTAAATCAGCTTTAAAGGTACTCAAAGACAGTGGTAGAAAGCTCGGTAATCCTATTAATTTAGATGAAGCGCGGTTACTTAGTAATGCCACTAATCGTAAAAATGCTAATGAGTTTGCGACAAGCGTCATGAGTACCATAGTTAGTTACAAAGAAGGTGGACAAACTCTGCAATCCATCGCGGATAAACTCAATGAACTGGGCGTTAAGACTGTTAGAGGTGGTAATTGGTATCCGTCTACTGTAGCCAATATATTAAAGCGTGCTGCTTAATTGAGAAGGTGGTACGGTACCACCTTAATGCTATTCATAGGATATACACTGTATATCCTATGAATTTATATTGAATATGTAACAACAAGTAGAGCCAGCAACTGCGAGTAACAATCTTTATATAGTGGTCACTCCTCTACCCTCCAGCGTTATATCCCACATCTGGATGGGGTCATGAAAACAAAAAATAAACAACAACACAAAACAACTACTAAAAAGTTCAATTAATTCATGGGGTTATAATATCATTGAATAAACCTTATGTCAAGCGAATGCAGTACAAGTATTTGTTTGTTATATATTTTTTTGAATTTTTAGTTTTTGTGTGAAGGTGGTACGGTACCACCTTAATACTATTCATAGGATATACACTTTATATCCTATGAATTTATAGTAAAAGGTTATACAGCGTATAACCTTTATAATTTTTTATGAAATATGATATATCATTACAATTATTTTTATAATGTGTAAGTAACATTTACCACATGGTAAATCTAGTACTAGATATTGCATCCGTAACGGTTACGGATGCAATATCTAATGGTGTATATGATGTTCGTTCGAAAAGACTCTGATCGAACGGAATTTCAGTCATGTTTGTTGCATCCCAAATGGTATGCTAATATGAGCAAATCTACTAAAAGAGGAGGTGTTATGTCAAAGATTCAAACCAGTTTACGCATCGACGCTGATAAGTTCATCGAGGCAAAGCAAATACTTGCCAATTTAGGCATGAATTTCAGTGAAGCAGTAAATATATTTACATCTCAAGTCGTTGCTCAACGGGGATTGCCATTTCAAGTCGTTTTGCCTAATGAAGAAACGATCGCTGCGATGAAAGATGTCCGTGCAGGAAAGAATGTTGAAACCACTACGGTTGATCAATTAAAACAAGACATGCTTTTTGAATGAGAACTCTGTCACGGCACAAAACCTTTGTTAAAGATATGCGTAACGCACGTCTTACCGAGGGTCAGTTCACTAAATTGTTCTTGTATGTTACCGATTTGATTAATGGTCAATCACCTCCACCGGAATCTAAAGATCATGCATTGCATGGTGAATGGCAGGATTTTAGAGAATTACACCTAGGTGGTGATATGCTGCTTATATACAAAAGTGATGAGCAAACAGTCTACCTAGTAAGACTAGGATCACATGCACAATTGTTTAGTGGTATGTAATGAACTTGAGATTATCACGATTTAATAGGTATTTAAGTAGCAATATTGAGTTAATAACAACACGGTGTTATCTAAAGATTTTCTTCCACAGTTTATTATCCTCTTTCTTTACAACTGAATCTTGAACTTTGGCAGACTTCTCCTCCTGTTGAAATGTTAACAAAGCAGTTAATTTTCGTCGTTCTGTATCTGCTTCATCCAGTCGTCGTTCCAATGACATGACAAAATCCTGTTCGCGCGCCAATTGTCGCTTGAGAAAGTTTATCTCTTGTCTCAGAAGTGGCGTTTCATCATGCGTTTCGGATTGTGTCAAAGACTCTTTCGCGACACGTTCCAATGAAACAGGCGCAAATACTCTATGCAATTCTGCAGGATCGATCTTATAAACACCATCTTCAAATAAAGCACTAATCTTTCCGCTTTTTATGGCTCTGTAGATGGTGGATTTACTTATACCAGTGGCTGTTGCAGCACTTGTCAAACTATGTTTCATATCATTTCATTTTGTATTTCATGAATCGTTTCATGAAATAAGATACCATTATTGACACATACATTGCAAAATCACCAACGCCCTTGAGACTTGAGTATCTCGACAATATCAGCAGGTACGTTGCTTTCATTAACGGCATTTGAAAATCTTTTTCGGGAGTTAGCAAACTCTTCAATAAGCATTTCCCGTTCTTCAGTCGATGTTTTGGATTTTGTCGTTTTAGAAATGTTTTTATTGATTTTCTTAAGTGTTTTTTTCTCAAAATCGTCTTTTATACAAAAGACAAATTCAATATGAGTGACTCTTTTACCTGTTTTGTTTACAGAAAATGAAGCATTTAAATTACTGAATTCATTGATATCGCTCAACGATGTTTTAATTACCTTTTCAATAAAGTTACTGTTTCGTGTGTATTTACCATCAACTCCTAACATTTTTTTCAACTGATCTACTTCTATTTCTCGTTTTCCATTAACAAGCCATTGAACTAATAGCTCATATATTCTAATGCTATGAACGCTTTTGAATTTACTAACATATTGTAATTTATACTTAGTAAAACTTCCCGATAAAGCACTTAGCATAGGCAAAACTTCATCTGTAAAATACAATGTAATACTACCTTCTGCTTCATTATATTTTTTTCTATAAATCCAACGTATCTTATCAGTTCCCGATTCATTTAGATTCAGCCATCTATCACCGAGCTTATCCATCCCAATTTTTACTTGCGTGTACAGGGAGTTTTTACTTGTTCTTTCTGTAACTAAATCCTTAATTTCATCTACTCGAATTGTAAAACCATCTTTTTTAGTAAACAATTGAGATGAATCTATTTTACTAATACAGCCTAATAAAATACGTTTTTCTACTAACGTTAAAGAATATGAACTTTCGATTATGCTATTACCCTTAACTACTACTAATTTAGCTAGATCATCATTCATTACTATTTTCCAAGCGTACTTAAATTTAAAACAAGTATTTTAAGTGACTAAATTAAAAACATCAAATTAGTCACATACACCATTTTTGTAGTCACTTGTATTTTTACTGGAATTATATGATCTTAAAAATTCATATTATCTATGCTCACACTAAAGTAACTAACTTTAAAAAAAACGAGTAGTTACTTAACGTAGAATCAGTAGTTACTTAACGTAGAATCAGTAGTTACTTAACGTAGAATCAGTAGTTACTTAACGTAGAATCAGTAGTTACATCGATGATTATCTCATTGTTTTTAAATGTTTTTTTGGGTGCTAAAAAACAAAAAAAACAAAAAAACAAAAAAAAACAAAAAAACGTTTTTTTTATTTAAAAATAACTTTTCGCAAGATTCGCTTAAACGATCTAAAAACGCTGTTTAACGCGCAACCTCGTAAATTTTTTATCTATGCAAATCATTTTCAATTTAATTTTTAAAATTATTAATTTATGGATGCAACTTATTGAGTTGGCTGATTTTATTTAATGTCATCGATTCACAGTTTAAACACGCCGTTTGCTGCACGACCTTTAATTTAGCAAGAGCTAGGATGCTGTAATAATTGATTTTTGCTATATACAGCAACGCAAACAACCCAGCAATTTTGAGGTGTATAGGTAGGAAATCACCACCTGAATTGTGAAAGTAATTGGTACTAAAAAACTGCAAAACTATTTTTTCTGAGCTGTAGACCCATTTCGGACTAGCATTCATCGCAGCTATACTTGTCTGTCTGATTCGCCATCTTTATTTTTCGCAGTGTCATTTCTAGTGTTAACAGTGTCAAAAGACGCGTTTGGCACTTGGCTGTTATTGTTATTCGTAGCCGGAGTAGCATTGCTGTTTGGGCGAATGGGTGTTGCAGGTTTGGGTGTTGCAGCAGCTGGCGCTTTTAAATTTGTTTTGATGTAATGCAGAAGTTCTTTTGGTCCTAACGTTTTGACATGCGCTTGCTGCTGTTGGGTGAGCTTTTTAACTGGTGTAGTGGGTTTTTGAATAGCGGCTGGTTTTGGTGCAACTTGATTAGTATTGACAGGTGCAGCTGCAACACCTTGTTCTGCGTTAGTTTCGTCATAATCGCCATACGCGCTTTCAGCATCCATCGCTTGCCATATTGCAGCGTCTATCATTCTAAGCAATTCCAATTTGTCATTTGAGTTGGTAATTTCATTTATTCTCATAACGAGATTCTCCTTTTCTTTGTATTTAGTCCAAGCACGCCATTTCCGGTTGTCCATTTTGTCATTTGAAAACAAACTCGTAGCCTACTAACTACATCGGAGTACAAAAAATGACAGCACAATGGGTAAATGAATTAAACAACTTCAGCGGCACAGAGCGTTACTATCGTATTACACCTGATACAGTAATAACGGATGGAGCAAAGTTCGTTGCTGACAAAGGTGGCGCTTATTGGCTTATGACTGCAATTGCAAGCTACCTGCCGGAGTTTACGCAAAAGGAAACTTTCATCGTTGCTAATTTAACTGTTTCGCGTTCTGAAAGTTCGTGCACTGCTTTGCTGAAATTGGATGATGGGAACGACAACATCCTTGCTGAGCAATTTATTGAATACACGGATTTTGAACTTGATGTGATAAAACTTTACGCGTGTTACACAGGTGACATGTGGGTGATTATGTTGCCGCGTGAATATTGATTTACGCAGATAAAAAAAGAGCTAACGCCAATAATAACGTTAGCTCTAGCTATTTAAAACTCAATTAAGATTTAACAATACGGCTTTACTCACAGCCGTAATTGCATCATCCAGCTCGCCAGCTTCAACTGCTTTTTTGATTACTTCAAGCGTTGGCAAAATGGCTGCTTCATTTTCAAGCTCAATGCTGTTTTTTCCTTTGCCCAATTCAATAATACGTGCGCCATAACGCACAACCAAATTCAATTTGCCTGCTTCGTTTTTCCACCACCAAGCGCGAATACGTTTTGGTACTTGCTTGTACTCATTTGTACCTGTTTCAGCATTAACGATATTTTTGAATTTGGTCGGACTATAAATTGAGCCATTTGCCTGCGCCTTCGCCAGCTCCATTTGTTCATCAATTTTTTTGATTAATTTTTGTCTGCGCTGCAATACGGGGGAGGTTTTGTTGTCGCGCGTAGCTGCGACAAGCTTGAGCGTATTTAATAATGATGTTGCCATGTTGTGTACTCCGATCTAAGTTAATGTGACATAACTTTAGTTTCAGAGGCGTTGGTTGGACAACCGGAAAAGGCTCAATCTCAATCAAAATCATTCTATTTTTATTTGTTTTTGATAAATACAAGCATGAACACACAAGATAAATTAATTAAAAAATGGGCTACTGATATAGGCAGCAATGCAAAGCGCATATTTGCTGATAATATTGAGTTAGTCCACGCAACACGTATTGCGACCAATATACTCAAACATGATGCTAAATTACTTGAACAAAACCAAGTTCACACGTTGCAAACGTTTCTACAAGCAGCACAAGGCAAAGACCGCAATAAAATCACACAGGGTCAATGCTTTAAAATTATGAATATTGGCACACAGATCAATCGGAAGTTATTTAAAAAAGTAAAAGCTCACAAATGAGCGCTTTATTTGATGTTTTGACTAAATAAATGTAAGCAACAAAAAAACAGAGATAAGCAACTCTTTAACAGTGCAAAAACGCGGGTTGTAATATGACGGCTAATGACCCCGCACTCGCTACAACATACGCTGTAAAGTAGTTGTAGCACATGAGTGAATGCTGCTGGATTTCTCACCAAGTACATTTTCTACGGAAGCTGAGTTTAAGGTTTTAATACGATCGTCCTTAATAAAATCCATTTACAGTCGTGTCTTGTTTTCAAGTGATATACTGAATCCATGCACGAAAAGCGACAGGTATGTCTCGCATTTTTTTTATGGAATGCCCGACATAGCTGTCGTTTGATTCCAAAATCAGTATTAAGATCAAAAGCAAAAGCAAAATCATAAAATTCAATATTAAAAAAATAATATTTCAAATTAATTCATATAAAAACAATTATCCAATTGATTCAGATGGAGAAAGATTAAATCTGAAATGGATTGAGCCATAAGTGCTTTAGAAGGAAAATGGTGATGAGCGAAAGCGAAGAACGAGTGAACTGAAAGTTCGCTCATAAGTATAAAGAGAATTTGATTTTAACTATTTTATATAAATGAAGAGTGAACTACGTTCACTCATGCTTCGCTTACGCTCGCATAGTTTTTCTTTTTTCTCTTATGGATAAAAGCAAGAGCAAAAGCAAAAGATTTTCTCCATATTGCTTTTCATTTGTTGTACTCGGAATTTGAAATTCGAACACAGCGTCTGCTTGTTGCCATATTGCTCTTCATTTGTTGCACGCGGAATTTGATTTCGCAGCAGGGAAATGGAAACAGATGAACTGCAAATCAAAATATCAAATGACCTTCTGACTGCTATAGCACAGAATCTCGCTTAATATATAATTCAGCCTAATCCATCAGCTATCTGTAACGGCTCGCATTTGAAAACAGTCGGGCTTGCAATCAACGCAGTTTTGAGCTCAAATTAATTGCAACTGAAAATATACTCCGGCTCACATTATCTGCAAATGAGCTTGCATTTATCCGCTTCGGCTCGCATTCCATTTTCGTGGGCTCACTTTAATTGCAAATGAATATACGCTCCAAACTGTCCCCAGTTGCGGAAATATAGTGATTTGACTTGCGACCCTGGGGGCTCCCCAAAATGCAGCATACGAGCAGAAAGCAAAAAGCAGTCATTCAGCGACCGTCATTGATCGACAGCCAACGACCCATAAGAGACATCTGAGCAAGATTTCCGAATGGCAACATACGACCGAAAGCAGTCAGTAATTTTAATGAACCTAATGGAATTACCAGCCAAAAACGGCCGTTCTGAGTTATTGCAGAACTATTTAAGGCGCCTTAACGTTAAGTATAAACGTTTTTTCTCACTGGTTGATTCAAAGCGACGATAGTGAGGAGGGGATCGTTAATTTAGTCTGAGCAGGTTTAGGTGTCGGGTATAGAAAGTACACACAACAAGTCTGCAATTCTCAACGGTAGACCCGTATCGCTTAACGACTTATCGAATCAAAGAAATCTAACAACGTATCATTAATACCCGGCCACTGCGCATGGAGTTTATCGCCTTCGCAATACCAAGTCTTTACGCCATTAGCGCAGCCAGAATAAGCCATGCAACCATTTTCAATTTGTTCAGGTATCGGCTCACATTTATTACATGCCGCCCACCAACCTGAAGACTGTACACCATACTTTGGAAACAAGTGGTCATTCGTGCTATGCATAATCATGACAGGGATAGGCTCCGGACACTTGCGATCACGTAAATCCTGATAATCGATACCGGCGGCACTGGGTGCAATCGCATGGGGGATATGTTTGGTTCCAGCCATAAACGCTAACGCCATCGCGGCAGTTCCACCGTCAGAATGCCCGGTAAGAAAGATACGCTGTTCGTCAACACACCATTTTTTGGCAATCAAGCCCGGAATAGTACCGAGTTCGATGGTTGAGGTAGGTGATAACTCGGGATGATCTGCATAAGCGACTATAAATCCGGCCGTCGTCGCTTTTAGCGTAAGTCCGGTCAATTTCTCGGTCTTTGCCCGATTTGATTTTGCCGGTGAATAAACCATCAGCAATGGATGAGCAATTGTGGGATCATAATTCAACGGCGTGCGTATACTGTATTTAATGCCTTCACCTGTTGATTCGCCATTATCCGCACCTGGATCACCCGGACGTGTACCGACTTCGCAGCGCGACTGAACCTTTTCGTTTTTATAAGACGTGTTGCCCATCTGCGAAAACTCGTCATTATCTTCGCTAAAAAAGATTAACAGCGTTATCAAGATAGGCATAAAAAACAGCAATATAAACATGCTATTGCGAAAAGTCAAAACGGTTTTAAATTTATCGAAATAGGTTTTAAACATCGGATGGCCCCGCTACAGGTTTATTGGCTGCGCGTTTCATTAAATAAAAAACTGCTGCTATAAAGACAAAGATTAATAGCGATTTTAATGGTAAATTGTCTGAGTATTCTTCTTCGAGACCTACTGAAAACGGTATGTGGCTATCAATGCTCTTGTCTTTATGCACAATCGCGACATGGGCCAGATAGTTACCTGCACCGAATTTACTGAAATCGACCACGCCATTGACCGTACCGGATTTTATTTTTGTCGGTTCCTTATAGAAAATCCGGGTTCCTTCCGGTTCTTTGGTGACTTCAAACTCGACGGTTAAATTGCGCAGGCCTTTGCCGTCATAATCGAACACCAGATTAGTCATTCCCAGATGAGGAATCGACTGACAATACTCTTTGGTGGTAAATGTTGGAGTATAGGCGGTAAAGTGTACCCGTTCATGACCCACCAGAATATTGCAGGCATCGACTTCATCATTTGCCCCCCTGTGTGCATAAACGACTGATGGTAAAGTAATGGTCAATAATCCAAATAGAGCTATAGCACGGCAAGCATGAGCTATCGTATTGAATAATGCTGGTAACGGAAAATTCTTTTTCATCTTCAAAACCTCTTTTGTATTTTGTTGAAGGCAGAATTATCAATTCATCTTCACTCATTCAACCGATATAGTTTAAAGTAAACAGCATCTTATCAGTATAATTGAGGCCGGATGAATTGGCGTCAATACCTATAGCGGTAATAAAACGGTTCATGCAATTCATGATGGCGCAGATACAGACGGAATCAAAATACGCATGTTCATCCCAACCCGCATCGAAGATTTTTTGAGCGTCTGCATAGGTAATTTGCTTAGGCGACAGGGTGAGTTTTTTAATTAAGCGAAGTATCGGTTTTAGCTTGTTATCGATTTTTGCGCTGTGAATACTCGTTTTTAAAGCTGCAAATACGGATTCGTCAAGACCTGAGGCTAATGAAGCGGCTTTATGGTATTCATAGCTCAGGCTGCATTGGTTCAGATATGACGTGTAAGCAAACAGTAATTGGCGCGTTTCCTTGCTGAAAGGTGATTGATTTCTCATGATTTCTTCCATGACCTTAAATAGTAATACCCGGCGACGCGGATATTTTTCCAGCATGTCGGATAAGGAATTAATGTCTGGGTTTGGTGGCAGGTATAACATCGTAGCTCCTGATGATAACATTATAAAATCGGCAATCGGCTGCTATACATAGCCCAATTGCCAGGGGATTAAAAATCGAAACTTTCAACTTCCGCGATCAAAAATAACGGCGCACCGCCTGTTGAAATATCAACGGCATGTTGTGCGGTTTCCTGTCCGCCCGGTGAATTTAAAC
>Ga0209358_10000677_pt1 | contig 29020 bp, 15 predicted proteins | sample LauGreFa1BDMLBSN_2_FD_187574 | JGI IMG/M metagenome (GOLD analysis project Ga0209358, IMG submission 187574) | Freshwater lake microbial communities from Lake Michigan, USA - Fa13.BD.MLB.SN (SPAdes) (version 2) | ecosystem: Environmental > Aquatic > Freshwater > Lake | place: Lake Michigan, USA...
CTGGCCGGCGGTGATGGAGTTCGGGTCGCCGTCGACGGTGACGGTGACGTTCGGCGCGGTCTGGTCGCCACGGTCCTCTTCATACCAGCGGACATAATCCACGACGAGCTGGTCAGGCAGCTTCGCGTCCTCGATCCAGCCGTAGAAGGGGGGCTTCTCGCCGGTTTTCTTTGGCGTGGGGGGAGTCCGGTAGACGGCGCCCACGAAGAGCTTCTGCGGCACGGTCGTGATCGGCGTATCCTTGTAGGAGAGGCGCATCGTTTCCTGCCCGTCGACGTAGAACACCTGCTCCAGCGTGCCCCAGCGTAGTCCGATGGTGTGCCAGCCGCCGTATTCCTTCGGGTGAACAGTGGCCTGCCGGAGGATGCGGGCCTGCTTGGTCACCGCGCGCATGTCCTTCTTCCGCGTGTCGAAGGCGCTGACGCCGCTGCCGTCTCCCTGATCCTGGAAGCCGAGGCCAACCGTGGCGTGGTAAGCCTGGCAGATGACGTTGTGAAGTGTGGAGGCACGTGTAGGTTCGAGCTTGGGTTTGTAGAAGTCCTCGAAGACGTCGAATTCCTGGGGATTTTCAAAAGGGTCGTGCCCGTAGTTGGGCAGCTTGTTGTTCCGGATGGTGCAGACGAAACCCCACCATCCGGGTTGGGTCGTAAACTGGGCGCGGGTCTCGACATAGCCGAACGCGTTCTGGAAACTCCGGCTCTGGAGACCGCCGTTGAACGCCAAGGTGCCGTCTTCGTCCCGAGTGAGCCGGATGACCAGGTGTCCCTTGCCGTCGACCGCGCAATTCTCCTTGGCGAGGCGGGTCTTGAACGAGGGGTGAACCCATTTCGTATGATCGGACGGCTTCCACTTCGCCTCATCGATGGCGTTGCCGTCGAACTCATCGCCGAAGGCCAGTTTCCACTTCGTGCCCGAAGCCGGTCCGGATGGCGATGAGGCGGTGTCCTGCGCGTGCAATCCGGCCAGCGGCGTGAGCAACAGGGCGACGAGGAGGGGGAGGGTGGGTTGCATGGCAATGATTTGGGGATTGTGGTTGTCGGCTGTCGTCTAGGCTTATTGACCGAGCACCGGCTGAATTTCCACGAAGTTGACCATGATCTGCTGGCCCGCCGGGCCGCCCGGTTCACCGGACTTCGTCCAGTCGCTGAGGGTGAGCGTCGCCGTCGGGCCCCTGGCGCGGAAGCGCAGCCAATGATAGGTCATCCAGAACGGAGGCTTACCCCCCACTTTCGCGTAGGCGGCCAACTGGGCGGGGATATCGTGACTGATAAACGGATGGCTGAAGCCACCGGGCTGGGCTTCGGCGCCGTCCAGCGTGATCGATAGTCCGTGCAGATCCTTGCGAACCGTGCCGGCGCGTAAGTCCGTATGGTCACCGGTGAACAGCTTGAGAGAATAGACCCGGCCAGGGGTGAGCCCCTGCAGCTGCTGACTGATCGTGTTCGGCGCCTTGGTGTTACGTGTCAGTATGGCGAACGCGTCTCCGATGCCGTTCTTTCTCGGGTAGCGTCCTTGCAAGGTGCCGTACCCTGCGAACGTATCCGTCCTGATGCTGCCTGGTTCCGCTGCTTGCGTCTGCCAGCCATGCAAGCCGTCGGTGAAGTCAGGGTTGGCGACGTGCTTAAGTTCGTAAGCTTCGCTTAGCATCCGCCCCGTCTTCCCCTCGACGCAGTAGTGGCGGAGCAGCATGCCCATGCAATCCACGGTCTCGGGATCCGCATTGTGCGAGCGGTAGGGCTCCACGCCCCAGAGCGCGAAGTATGCCGGATGCGTGGCGAGGGCCTGCATCTGCATGTCGAGGTGGACGCGGAAGTCCGCCTCCGGGTGGCGGTTCGCGCTCATGGTCCCGAGGCCTGAGTAGGAGAGCACGAAGATCATCCGGCGCATTGAGCCGGCGACGGCCGCCTCATACTTGCTCGCCATCTTGGTGTAGGCATCTCGTATGGCCAAGAGGTTCTCGGGTTCGGTGGGCATTTCGCTGAGATACAATTCTTCTTTGAAGGGCCAGCCGTTGCCCAGGACCGTCTTGAGGAAGGGTCGGTCCTGCGTGTTCGCGCCGCGGGTGCTGGCGAAGAACGGCACCCAGAGCTTGCCGGCGTAGGCCGGATGGTCCGCCAGATCGGCGACCGAGGTAGTGGTCATCCTGACGATCTCGGCCGAGGGGTGATTGCCGGCATACTCGTCCACGCTGATGCCGGTGAACTTGTCCAAGGTGAAACTCGGTCGGTCGGGCCATGCGGTGGTCTTCCCAGGGTTGAGCCAGATCTCCCGCATCTTCTCGACGGTCCACTTCTGCTTATCGATCAGGCCCGGTGCTTGGACGTGTGGTGTCCAATGCTTTCCCTGCGCCAGCCATTCCCGGTGCTCGGGGGTGTCCACCACGACGCTTTCGATCGTGTTGACGTTCGGGAGCATGTGCTTGCTTAGTCGTTCCCAGGTGTGTCGGCCGAAGGGCTCGATTCTTTGACCGCCGGGGGCGTTGGGCCAGTAGATGTTGTAAACCAGCGCGGGGATCGCCCGCACGGTCAGTTCGTTCGGATGGCCGCTCACCTCGAGGACGTGCCTGCCCGCGGGCAGCATTCGCATGGCTTCGACGGCAGGCTTGTCGGCTTCGGAGGAGAGCAGGGTGGCGTCGCCCGTCTTTACGACGCAGCCGCCGGCGGCGCTGAACCAGACCCAGCCGTCGCGAGGATTCATGAACTCGACGCGTTGCTGACCGAGCAACCCTCGGCTCCGGGCATCCATGAGCTCGCTGACCAGGTTGTTGAGCACGCGGAGCTGTTGCTTGTCCCCCGGGAGGATCGTGGCCAGCCGCTTGGTGCTCGCCATGACGCGTCCTCCGGCATCGCTGAAGCTCACCTGTAGGTCGTAAGCGCCCCATGGGAGCTCGCGGACATCGAGTTCGAGCTTGGTGGCGGCGCCCGGGCCGCGCACTTCGTGCCGCAATGCTTCCTTGCCGGTCTCACGGGAGATCAGCCGTGCCTGCATGGTGCCTGTGCGTAATGGTTCCTCCCCGAGCGCGAACCTGATTTCGGCTTTCAGGCGCTCGGTGCGTCCGGCAGCCATCTTGGCCTGCCAAGGGTCTTGGACGATGACCTGCACCGGCTCGACGCAGAGGTTTGCCCAGGCGCGCGTGACCTGAGGGATTTCGATTTTCTCTCCGTCGCCGGTCTTGGCCGTGAGCTCGCCGACGTCCGAAGAATCATCACGCACATACAATTCGGTGCGATTCCGCCAGATCGGCTTCAGCGGGATGCCCACCTCGACGTTCGTTTCGGCGCCGGGAGCCAGTTCGACGATCGACGGAACCGAGCGCAGGCCGCCAAGTTCGACGCGCTTGGGCGCGTTGCTCGCATTGCTCACCCTGACGGTCGCCAGCCCGTGTGGGGTGCCGGTGGTGAAGTCGCAGACGACGGAGGCCGGACGGACCGCGACCCCTTGCAGCACCTCTTCGACTTTGACCTGATCGAGCCAGAGTTCTCCGGTGCTGTTTTCGACGTAGAGTGCGAGGGTGTATCTCGTCTCCTCGGCCTTCCAATTGACTTTGACCGTCGTCTCCACGAGCTGCCAGTCGGTCGTCTTCTTGAATTCGTTCAGCGCGATGCCGAACTGTCTCGGCCAGCCGTAAGGGACGAGCGTCACGTAGACGCGCTTACCGGAGAAATCCTTGGTCTTGAGCTGGGCGGACACCTTGTAGGTGCATCCCGGAAGCACGGGGATCTCCTGTTGCATCAGGAATTTCTTCGCCTCGGTGACCTTGATGCAGCGCCGCCCGGCTTGGCCGCCATCCGGCTCGTATGACAAGGCATCAGCGCCGGCGTCGACGGACCATTCCTCCGGAACGATATTGCCCGCCTCGAAGCTCGGATTCTTGACCAAATTGGCGCCGAACAGGCTCGGGATGCCCCCGGGATGGCTGGTAGCTGGCGTCGCAGCCGGCGTCTGCGCGAACGCGGCTAGCGGCGCGAGCAACAGGGCGGCGAAGGCGAATGCGGAGCGTGGGGTCAGGCGCATCGGCCGAGTCTTTGACCCGCTTACGTGCCTACAATCCATATTCATTGCATATTTAAACCATTTTCCTAAACATCATTGTCATGGGAACAACGAAGGGACAGCCCCGTTCGGGTAAGGCCGAGGATCGCCGATATTTCAAGGAGGTCCGCTTCCGTCAGATCCGGGCGCTGTTCGAGATCTCGCGCCAAGGCAGCTTCGCGGCCGCGGCCCGGTCTCTTGGCATGGCCACCCCCTCCGTCTGGCGCCAGGTACGCGCGCTTGAGGATGACTACGGGGTCCGTTTCGTCGCGGCCAAGGGCAGGGCGGTCCGCCTGACCGAAGACGGAGAGAGGCTCATGAGTCTGGCCGCCCCGTTGGTCGAGGGCTTCGATTCGTTGCGCAAGGTCTTCTCGGACCTGCAGACTGGGGCGGAGAGGGTGCTGCGTCTGGCCGCACCGGCTTCGGTACTGAACAGTCCTTTCCGACACGTGATCGCCGACTATCGTCTGGCGCATCCGGAAGTCAGGCTGACATTGATCGACGCTCCTTCGCGCGTGGCCTGGCGCATGGTGGAGTCGGATGCGGCCGACCTGGCCATCGTGGGCGTCCCCGCTGGCGTCGACCTGCCGGCTCGCCTGTCGGTCGAGCCGTTGGCCAGTTACCCTTTCGAGCTGATCTTTCCCGAGGGACATCCTTTGAGTAAGCTCAAGCGGGTTGGCCTTCGTGAAATCCTGTCGCATCCTCTGATCCTGGCCGGTGAGGATTCGAGTTCCCGCCTGCAGTTCGATCAGGTCGTGGCCAAGGCTGGTCTGAGCGCCAGGGTCAACGTGGTCATGACCGCGGGTAACGTGCCCTCCATCCTTAACTACGTCGGACTTGGGATCGGCGTGGCGATCCTCACCCGCTCAGCGATCGAGGCGATCTCGTTCCCGGTCGTCAAGAAAGCCGGCTTGGCGCATCGGGACGTCTCGAGCGTGCTCGGTCACGACAATCTAGTACTCGTCCATCCGAAGGGCCGGCATGAGCTCGGACATGTGCGTGTCTTCCGCGAGATGGCCGCTTCCTCGCTCAAGGCTTGAAGGAGATAAGTACGGGCACTTCGGGTGGAGAGCCGAAGTGCGCCTGCCCAAAAAAGGCCCGCCGGTGAGGGCGGGCCTTGGTGAGGCGATGGACGGATCGTCTGCATTTTGGCTCCCGGTGCGACCTGCCTGCCTCTCGGCAGGACGGGGTGCGGGGCAGGTCCGGTTCATGGCCTGATGACCTTCACGTGTCCAGTCCCGCGAGCGTCTCCTTGTTGCTCGTGCCGAACTTCTCGACCGGCATGCCCATCTCCCGGAGCATCTGCACCCAGAGGTTGCAGAGGGGAGGGGGATTCTTCGGGTCGTGGGCGAGATGCCGTCCGTGCTTGAAACGTCCGCCGGCGACGAGGATCGGCAGGTTGGTGGAGTCGTGGCTGGAGGCGTTGCCCATGCCGGCGCCGAAGACGCTCATGGTGTTGTCGAGCAGCCGCGAGGCGCCGTCACGCGAGTCTTTCATGCGTTGGATGAAGCCTCCCCATTCGAGCAGGAGATCGCGCTCCAGGACGGTGAGCTGGTTGAGCTTCCCGGCATCCTGACCGTGATGGCTGAGGTCGTGGTAGGCAAAGCTGGTGCCGGGCCTTGACGGAGTCTTGCTGGTGCCGACGTAATAGAGCGTGACGATCCGCGTGAGGTCGGTCTGCACGGCGAGACGGGCGACTTCGAGCATGAGCCCGAACCGCCTGGTGTCCTCCCCCGGACCGGGGTCCCTGATGGCGGGCACGCCGGGCTTGGGTTTCGGCCGCTTGGCGAAGTCTTCCGAACGCACCATGCGCTGTTCGAGCTCGCGCACGCTGGTGAAGTATTGGTCGAGCTTGTCGCGGTCGCCAGCGCCGACATCCCGCTGCAATCGCTTCGCTTCACCGGCCACGCGATCGAGGATGGACCGCCCCTCCTGCACGCGCGCGACCTCCTCCGCGACTTCGGCCGGCGTGCCGTCGATGAAGAGTCTGGCGAAAGCGCGGGCGGCGCTCGTCTCCGGCGGAATGGCCACCCCGCTGCGCGTGTAACTGCAGCTATAGGCCCCGCTGGTGGAGAAATTGAGGGAGGCGTAGCGGGTGTCGCGTCCGATCCGCTCGGCGGCGAACTGGTCGAGCGAGACCGTGTTCCTGAACGAAGGCGAGCTCGGATGAGGCGCGCCGGTGAAGAACGACTTGTCGGACGAATGCCCGTCACGCACCTCGGGATGATTGAGGCCGGAGATGATGGTGAAATCCTTCCGTTGCCGCTGCAATCCCTGGAGATAGGGCGTCGCGACGTAGTCGGCTCCCGCTTCCTTCGGAAACAGGTTCGGGGCGTGGAAGCTGAAGTAATTCAGGATGCCGATGAAGCGCATCGGGGGCTTCGGCTCCGGCGCGAACGCGGCCGACATGGCGTCGAGCCAAGGCAGCGCGAGCGTGATCCCGGCGCCTTTGAGCAACGCCCGGCGGGAAAGGGAGCGCTGCATGGTGAGGGTGACGTTTTTCATGACGGTGGGATGATGTGGCTCATGCGAGGATGCCTTTGACGACTTTACCATGCACATCGGTGAGCCGGTAATCGCGGCCTTGGAAGCGGTAGGTGAGGCGGGTGTGATCGAGGCCGAGGAGGTGAAGCGCGGTGGCGTTGAGGTCGTGGATGTGCACGGGGTCTTTGACGATGTTGTAGCTGAAGTCGTCCGTCTCGCCGTGGACGTGGCCGCCTTTCACGCCGGCACCGGCCATCCAGACGCTGTAGCAGCGCGGGTGGTGATCACGGCCGTGATTGTCGCGGGTGAGCACGCCCTGCGAATACACCGTGCGTCCGAACTCGCCGCCCCAGATGACGAGCGTGTCATCGAGCATGCCGCGTTCTTTGAGCTCGGCCAAAAGCGCGGCTGTGGGCTGGTCGGTGTCGTGGCACTGGCTCTTGATGCCGCTGGGCAGGTTATTGTGCTGGTCCCAGCCGCGATGATAGAGCTGGATGAAGCGCACGCCACGCTCGGCGAGCCGGCGGGCGAGGATGCAGTTCGCGGCATACGTTCCCGGCTTCTTCGACTCGGGGCCGTAGCGCTCGTAGATGTCAGCGGGCTCTTTGGAGAGGTCGGCGAGGTCGGGCACGGCGGCCTGCATGCGAAAGGACATCTCGTATTGGTCGATGCGGGCCTGCGTTTCGGGATCGTGGTAATCGGCGAGCTTGAGGCGGTTCAACACGGCGATATCGTCGAGCATGGCACGGCGGCGCTCGGTGGTGATGCCGGGCGGATTGGAAAGAAAGAGCACGGGGTCTTTGCCGGAACTCATGCGCACGCCTTGATACTTCGACGGCAAAAAGCCGCTGCCCCACATGCGCTCGTGCAGCGGTTGTGCGTTCGTGGGGCCGCTGGGACGCGAGATGAGCGCGACGAATGCGGGCAGGTCCGCGTTGTCCGATCCGAGGCCATATGACACCCACGCGCCAAACGCGGGCCGTCCGCCGATTTGATTCCCGGTTTGCAGCAGCGTCATCGCCGGATCGTGGTTGATCGCCTCGGTGTGCAGCGAGCGGATGAGACAGATCTCATCCGCCAATTTCGATGTGTGCGGCAGCAACTCGCTCAACCACATGCCGCTCTGCCCATGCTGCGCAAACTTGAACACCGATGGCGCGACGGGGAAGCGCTTTTGTCCCGCCGTCATGCCCGTGAGCCGCTGCTCGCCACGCACGGAGTTCGGCAAATCCTTGTCGAACTGCGACGCGAGCCCTGGCTTGTAATCAAAGAGGTCAAGCTGCGACGGCGCACCCGCCTGCGTGAGCCAGATGATGCGCTTCGCCCTCGGCGCAAAGTGAGCCGCCGGCGAGGCAAAGAGCTTTGGATTCGCGAGAGATGCCAACGCGATGTCCTTGAGCCAGTTGCGACGCGAAAGGGGTGCGAGGGGTGATTCGGGGCTCATGATGTCACTCCTTGGTGATGGTTTCGTCGAGATTGATCAACGTGCTGGCGACGGTGGCGTAGGCGGCGAGTTCAGCAGCGCTCAGTTTGTCGTCCGTTTTGGCTTCGCCGAAGGCGAGGAGCTGTTGGGCGGCTTCGGGGTCTTTGGCGAAGTCCTGGATGGATCGCTCGACAGCGGTGGTCAGCACTTGGAGTTCCTGAGAGCTTGGCTTGCGAGCGAGCAGTAGCCGGAAACCATGCGTGAGGCGTGACTCGATGCTCGCGCCGCCTTCTTTGATCATGCGTTGCGCAAGGAAGCGAGCCGCTTCGACATAGGTGGGATCATTCAGCAGGTTGAGAGCTTGCAGGGGGGTGTTCGAGCGTGATCGGCGGAGGGCGCAGGTTTCGCGGAAAGGCGCATCGAAGAGCAACATGCCGGGATGAGGCACGCTGCGCTTCCAGTAGGTGTAAAGGCTGCGACGATGCAGATCATCGCCACTGCCTTGCTGGTAGGTGGCCTTGGGATTGTCACGCTGAGCCACGACCTGTTCGTAAAGGCCGGGCGGATGATACGGCTTCACGCTCGGGCCGCCGATTTTCTCCACCAGCAGCCCGCTCGCGGCCAGAGCTTGATCGCGAATGACTTCGGCGCCCAAACGATGACGTGGGCCGCGGGAGAGCCAGGTATTCATCGGGTCCAACTGAGCGCTGCGAACCGAGAACTGAGAACTCTGCTGATACGTCTCGCTGGTCACGATCAGCTTCACGAGCTTCTTCACATCCCACCCGCTCTCTTGAAACGTCACCGCGAGCCAGTCGAGCAGCTCGGGATGACTTGGTTGTTCACCTTGCGAGCCAAAGTCCTCGCTGGTGCGCACGAGGCCGGTGCCGAAGAAATGCTGCCAGAAGCGGTTCACGATCACGCGGGCGGTGAGCGGGTTCTCGCGGCTCACGAGCCATTTCGCGAGGCCGAGGCGGTTGCGCGGTAGATCAGCGGCGAGCGCGGGCAAGACACCGGGCGTGGCCGCGGCGACCTTTTCGCCCGGCTTGTCGTAGGCACCGCGCATGAGGATGAACGTGGGGCGCATCTCCTTCTGCTCCTCCATGACCAGCGTGGTGGGAATCTCCGCCTCGGCGGTGGCGATCTGCTTCTTCAAGGCGGCTGCTTCCTCACCGAGGCGACGATGCTCAGGCATTTGCGACAATCGGAAGTCCGCGAGTTGCTTGCGTTCGGCTGCCGTTCGTTTCGCAGGCTCTTTCTGCGCGATGGCTACGATGCTTGAGTGCGCGATGACCTCGGTCGGAGTCGTGGTGGCAAACAAACGCCACTGCGAAGGTCCGCCGGCATTCTCGACCCCGATCGTGATCTCCACTTCGGCGGCCGCGAGAGGCTTTTCGAGCTCAAAGAGCGCCTGCACCGGCTTGTTCGGCGACACCGAGAGCACGGATTTGGTTTTGCGATCATTGTCGAGCACGCTGGCGTGCGTGGCACCGATGGAATGCAGCTTGGTTTTGCCCACTTCGAGCTCGCTCCATTGAAAACTGGCCGAAGCAGCCGTGGTGGAGCATTCGAGGCGCAGCGCGGTGATTCGGCCTGCCGGGAGCTTCGCCTGGATGACGATGTTGTTCGGCCGCGTTTCCTGCGGACCGATCAAAACGGCCTTGTCGGCGATTTGAGGCGGATTGTCCCCGCCCGTGGCCTTTTGCGGCTCCAGCGGCAACCAGTCGATTTTCGCTGCGACGAGCTTTTTCGCCCATGGCTCCAGATCACCTGAGACGAGGCCTTTGAGCTTGTCCTCGACGGGTTTGAGCTTCGCGTTCAGTGCCGCGATCTTCGCTTCCAGCTCCGGAGCGGGCAGTTTCACGAAAGGCGGCGCATTGGTGCGCACCGGATTGCTGTAAATGCCGACGCCACGCTCCGGCACGTTGTGGAAGAAGGCCTTCATCGCATAGAAGTCCTTCGCGGTGAAGGGGTCGAACTTGTGATCGTGGCAGCGGCAGCAGTTGAAGGTCTGCCCCATCCATACGGCAGCCGTCGTCTCCACGCGATCAGCCGTGTATTCGGCGAGGAACTCCTCCGCGATGACGCCGCCCTCCTCGTTCAGCATGTGATTGCGATTAAAGCCGGTGGCGATCTTTTGATCCAGCGTGGCTCCCGGCAGCAAATCACCCGCAAGCTGCTCAACGGTGAACTGATCGAAAGGCAGGTTCGCGTTGAAAGCCTTGATCACCCAGTCACGCCACGGCCACAGCTCTCGGTCACGATCCACCTGGTAGCCATTCGTGTCCGCAAAACGCGCCGCATCCAGCCACGCGACCGCCATGTGCTCGCCGTATTGCGGTGAACGAAGGAGGCGGTCGACGTAATCCGGCAAGTCAGCGACGTCCGATTCTTTTGGCGGCAAGCCGGTAAGGTCCAGGGACAGCCGCCGCACCAGAGTCTCCCGTGAAGCCCTCGGCGCAGGTTCCAGCCCGCGTTTCTTCAACTCTGCCCGAATGAAGTGATCGATGGAGTTGCCTGCCTTCGGCTTCACTGGCGGAACAAAGGCCCAATGCAGCTCATACTTCGCCCCTTCGGCGATCCATTGCTTCAGCGTGTCTTTTTGCTTCGCCGAGAGCTTCTTGTGCGACTCTGCGGGGGGCATGAGGTCATCGGCATCCGTGGTGGTGATGCGTTCAATCAGCGTCTGTGGCCCCAGCTTGATCAGTTCCTCGCGTACGTCGAGCCGCAGGTCGGCCTTGCGGTTGTCTTTGTCCGGCCCGTGACAGTAAAAGCAGTTGTCACTGAGGATCGGTCGGATGTCGCGGTTGAACGACAGTCCGGCCCCGCTCTGATCCGCTGCGCCGGCGCCGGACACGGCGGGGCAGCACCCCACCAGGGCGGCGAAGCAAGCGACGATTGATGAGGAGGCGGCGGTCATGGATCAAGGTTGGGGCGGGAGAGGTCGGGGACGGATTTCACTGCGTCAGGAGCCAGCCGAGGAGGTGGTTGAAGGCGGCGGGTTCGATCAACTGCCCGAACGCGGGAGGCATGAGAGACTGGGCCAGCTCGGCGTCCTCGGCGATGTCACCCTTGGCGATACGCTGTTCGTTGCCGGCGGCATCGACGAGCAGGGTGGTCTGGCCGACCTCTCCGCGGATGAAGCCGGTGGCGGTGGAGCCGTCCCGCAGTTTCAGGGAGTGGAGGCGGAAGTGAGTGTCCACGTTGCGGTTCGGATCGAGGATGTCCTCTATGAGCCGGTCCGGCCCGCGGCTGCCGATGCCGTCGAGTTGGGGACCGATGAGCCCGCCCTGGCCCTTGATTTGGTGGCAGGCGGCGCAGTGTGTGGTGAACAGTGCCTCGCCTTTGGCAATATCCGCAGGGCCGCTGGCGAACGCGGCGATGCGTTGCTTGATCAGCGCGTCGATCTCCGGCTGCGGCTTGGCTTTGGCGAGAGCCGCGGGCTGCGGAAGAAAGGCGGCGAGCTTGTCGCGCAAACCGACGGGTGCGGTGGTGCGCAGGATGGTGGCGAGGGTTTTGAGCTGTTTCTGTCTCGCCGCAGCGTTGTCAAAGCGGTCCGTGCTGAGCACGTCCTGCTCAAAACGCCCGACACCGAGCCAGGCGTATTTGCCACCGGTGTCGCCATCCACGATTTCGAGGCGCACGGGTTTGCCTTGGATCGCGGCAAGGTTCCACTCGATGCGCTGTGCAGTGTCGTTGCGCGGCGGGTGGGCTTGATGCAGGACAGCGCCCTGTTCATCGACGAGTCGGACGAGGTTCTTCTTGTTGGCTTCGGCTGGGGGGATGCCTTGGTGGCCGCAGAGCCAGAAGCTGAGCCTGGCCGGTGCCGCGAAGGTCTGGCTGCGCAGGATGCCGGTGAGCTTCTCGGGGCCTTTGAGGCTTGGGTTCAAGCTGCTGAGCACTTTGATCATCGTGCCGTCAGCGCCCTTGCGCTCCTGCACGCACCAAGGGCTTTCGCTGTGGTCGGTGGCGATGTTGATCCAGGCATTCCCCGGTTCCGTGGATTGGGCGAGCAGGGACTCGGCAAGTTCGGTGGCCCAAGCGAGCAGCGAGGCGGTCGGCTTGCCGCCGCGTTCGAGCAGGCCGTTGTGGAGGGCATTCACAGCGTCGATTTGTGATTGCGTGGCGGCCTTGGTTTGCTCGCGAGACTTGCTGATCGCGGCTTCGAGAGTGGCCGGACTGGCATTGCGGGCGAGATGGCCGAGCAGCCTTCCGGTATCCGCCGGCCACCGCTCGAAGAGATATTGCGCGGCTTCAAGCGTGGGCACGGCGAAAGAAATCTCGGTGAGTGTTTCCACCGCTGCTGATGAGGCGGCGGCATACGCGCCTGCTGTTTTCAACTGCTCACGAATCGCGATGCGCAGTTGGTGCCGCAGTTGCAGGTCGCGCGCATCCGCCTTTCCGAGGGCGTCGAGCAGGGGAAGCGCGGCCTCCTTCGCTGGATGCTCGGCCAACCAGGCGGCGGCACCGCGCACGATGAAGGGATCAGCGTCGCCCAGATCGGACAGTGCGAAGGCACGCGGGGCGGGGGGTGCAGGGCGGGGCGTCGAGGCGGCGCGATTCTTCACCACCCGCCAGATTCTCCCGCGCTCCTTGTCGCGCCCCGGATGATCCAGCGGCACTTCATAGTGGCCGATGATGCGGTTGTAAAAATCGGCGACATAGAGGGCGTTGTCCGGTCCGAGTTGGAGATCGACCGGGCGGAACCAGGGATCCTCGCTGGTGATGAAGTCGGGTTTCTCCCGGGCCTGGGGCGTGGTGCCGGTGAAGGTGATCTTGTCGTGATTCACCTTCGAGGTGACGCAGTTGCCGAGGAGCATGTGGTCGTCCCACTCCGGTCCCCAGATACCGCCGTCGATGTAGGTGATGCCACAGAGGCCGGTGCTGCCGTGGCTGTGCTCACACATGTTCGGCGCGTGGCCGAGACCGTCGTGCGGTTTGCCAAAGCTCGGGTAGTATGCGCCGCGAATGAGTTGGGTGATCGGATTGCTGTGGCAGTCGGCGCTGTAGAGATTGCCACGGCGGTCCCAGCAAAGGCCGAAGGGATTTACCTGTCCCCAAGCGAAGATTTCGACATGCGATCCGTCAGGGCGGAAGCGGAAGACGTTGCCGCTATGCAGATCGAGCGTGGAGCCGTCCTTCGCCTTGAGGTGAGAGGTGTTGTTGAAGCCGTGCGTGGCATAAACCCAGCCATCAGTGCCCATGCGAAAGCTACTGCACATGCCGTGGGTGTCCTTCTCGTAGCCGAGCGGACCGAAGAGAACCTCGCGCAGGTCGCACTTTCCGTCGCCGTCGGTGTCGGCGAAATACCAGATGTTCGGGATGCTCCAGGCAATGCATCCGCCCTTGTGCTCCGGCTTGTGCCAGGGCAGCACGCCGGTGGGGATGTTGAGCCCGTCGGCGAAGTCGGTCACCTTGTCGGCCTTTCCGTCGCCGTTGGTGTCCTCGAGGATCTTGATGGCATCGCGGCTGTCCTTGACGCGGGAACCTTGCGGATCCGCCCAGCGATCCTTGGCTGCGGCGTAGGGATACTCGACGGTGCTGCTGACCCAGAGGCGGCCGCGGTCGTCGAAGGCGAGGTTGATCGGCTTGTTGATCATCGGTTCGCTGGCAAAGAGCTGCACGGTGAAGCCCTCCGGCACGCGGAGGCGGGTGCGTTCCTCTTCCGGCGGGAGCGGATCGTTCTCGCGAACGAGGCGCAGCTGGCGTTCCCGATCCTCCTCCGCTCCGGCGAGGCCGACGACGAAAAGGATGGCGGTGAGGAGGATGGATTTCATGATGGGTTTTTAGTAGCGCGTTCCTCTTTGAATTACTTTTCGGTGAAGACGCGGCTCTGGATCACCTCGTGCAGGAGCGTGCGGAGGCCGTGGTCGCTGGAAGCGGCTCGCTGCACGATGGCGTCGATGACCTCGCGGTCGGCGAACTGGACGGGCGCTCCCGTGAAGTGCGTCATGAGCTTTTCGGTGACGCAGCGGGCGAGCTGTTCAGGGTGGGCGAGGATGAGTTGCTTGAACTCATCCACGTCCTTGAAGGCGCGGCCATCCGCCATGGCGAAACTCGGGTCCACGGGGCGGCCCTGGGTATAATGGCGGATGTCGCTGCCGGGAACCGTCACGACCTTGTCCTTGGCGCTGTCAGGGATGGCGCGGTAAACGGTGCGCCAGCGGCCGGTGACGTCGTAGTTCTCCAGGGCGAAGCCGGGCGGGTCGAGCTGGGCATGGCAACCGGCGCAGGCGGGCTGGTTGCGGTGCTTGTCGAGTTGCTCGCGGATCGTCGTGGCTCCGCGGATGTCCGGCTCGATGGCGGGCACGTTTTTCGGCGGCGGATCGGGCGGGGTGCCGAGGATGCGGTCGAGCACGTAAGCGCCGCGCACCACGGGCGAGGTGCTGGTGCCGTTGGCGGAGACTTTCAAGACCGCGCCCTGCGTGATGAAGCCGCCGCGCCGGGAGTCGGCGGCGAGGCTGACCTTGCGGATCCGGCCGCCCTTGACGCCGGCGATGCCGTAGTGCTCGGCGAGGCGTTCGTTGAGCATGGCGAAGTCGCTGTGCAGGATGTTCCGCACGCTGAGGTTGTTCCGGAGCAGTTCCTCGAAGAAGTGCTCCGTCTCGGCGACCATGGACTGCTGCAGGTATTGCTCGAACTCGGGGTAGAGCTTGGTGTCGGGCTGGGTGAAGTCGATGTCGCGGAGGTTGAGCCAGCTACCGAGCAAGTTGCGGGTGAAGCGCGCCGCCTTGGGAGAAGCGAGGAGGCGCTCGGTCTGGGCTCGCAGCACGGCCGGGTCATGCAGTTTCCCCTGCGAGGCGAGCGCGGTCAGTTCGTCATCGGGCGCGGCGCTCCAAAGGCCGTAGCTGAGACGGGCGGCGAGCGCGTGATCGTCGAGACGTCCGGGCTTTTCCTGGAGGAAGAGGAAGTTCGGCGAGCACAGCGCCATCTTGTAGGCGGCGCGCAGGGCGTCATCGAAGCGACGGCCCCCGGCCATCTGCTGCTTCACGAGCGCGAGATGCTCGCTCACCTCGTCCTCGCTCACGGGACGGCGGAAGGCCTTCGGCAGAAACGCGGCGAGGAGGCGGCGGGCGTCGGCCTCGGGTTGCGCGGAGGTCGCTCGCAGGTCCTTGCCCGGCGTTTTCGGATCGGCGGGTTGCAGCGGCAGGTCGCCGTAGAGCAGACGGTGGCCCGGCGGCGGCCATTGCTCATGAAGCGGGCCTTCGATTTCCACCCACTCGACGACCGCACAGATGCCTGCGACCATCGCACGCTCGTCCGGCTTCTCCGGCACGGCGCGATAGGGCGAGAGCCAGAGCGTCTTGCCCTTCGGCACGCGCGCCTCGTAGGTGAACTCGCGGAACTCGGCCGGACTCATCTCGAAGTAGGTGTTGCCAAGGGTCAGTCCGGTCCGCGGCCAGTCGGCGAGCGCCACCTTGAGGATGATATGGCGGTCGGGACGCGTGGCGTCGTTCTTGCCGGCGTTGGGGCCGGTCTTGTCGATCATCGCCCGTGCGCGAATGCGGAAGCGGTAGCGCGCATCCGGCACCGGCGGCGACCACGCGCCGAGTTCGCCGAGCGGAACATTGACTCCGTTCCAGCGGATGGCGAGCAGGCCCTCGGGCGAATGCGTCCATTGGTTGAGCTGGAAGCCCGGTGCGTTCCAGTCGTGCCACGTTTCGTTGTAGTCCGTGCGGATCTTCTTGGTCTCGGGCTTGGGTGTGGTGATGGTCGCTTCTTTGAGCGCAAGGTCAGCGGCCTGTAAGTAGCGCTCCAGATGCACGGCGGAGAGGTTCAGCGCGGCACCGATGTTGTCGAAGCCGCCCGCCGTGCCGTCCTCGGGCAGAAGGTCGCGCAGGGGCGTGTCGATGCCGAGGAGGTCGTGCACCGTCTGGACATACTCCGTGCGGTTGAGCCGTCGGTAGACGACGCGGCCCTCGCTCTCCTGCTTGCGGCGACTTGAGCCGTGCAGCTCGCCGCGCAGCGTCTTGAGAAAGGCGCTGCTCACTTCCGCAGGCGGACGCGCCTTCTTTTTCGGTGGCATCTCACCACGCTCGACCTTGTCGAAGACTTTGGTCCACTGCTGGAGGTTCTCGATGTCGTCCGGCTGCCACTTCAGGGCGGTCAGGTCCAGCCCGCCTTTCTTCGCGTCCGCGTCGTGGCAGTCGTAGCAGTGCTGTTCGAACATCGGCTCCAGCTTGCCGCCAAGTTCCGCCGCTGATGCGGAAGCCAGTGCAATGGTGCAGAGCCATGCGCTGAGGTGAAAGGTTCTCTTCATCACGGCTGTTTCGGAGGGGTGGGCCGGAGGTTCGGTGTGTCGCCAGCCTTCGGCATGGCGCGGGCGAGCCGGAAGCCGGTGTCAGGATAGCGTTTGGCCGGACTGGTGGAGGTGCGGACCGTGGAAAGGAGTTTCTCATGACTCCCGCACATGCTGCCGCCCCGGATGATCCTCTGGGTGTCGAAAACGGCCGTCTCGATCCATTCCCAGGCGTTCCCGGCCTGATCAAGCGTGCCGTAGTGGCTGGAGGAGCCCGGGAAGCTGCCGACTGGCATGACGTCGCTGAAGCCCCGGAGGATGCCGCCGTTAGGTTGCGGTCTGGTATCGGCGAGGAAATTGGCGAGGTTGAGGCCGGGGTCGCCGGGCTTGGCGAGCTTGGGAGCCAGATCGCTCCGCGTGGGGTAGCGCCAGTAACTTCCCGGAGGTCCGCCCGTTGCCTGGGGCTGGTAATAGGCGGCCTTATACCATTCGTTCTCGTTGGGAATCCAGATCCTGGCGTCGGCTTCCCGGCTGGCTAGTCCACCGTCTTTGGAAATCAGGTAGGCTCCGGTTTCGGTGTCGCCTGGTCCGCCCCCATGATGCAGCCAGTTGGCAAAGCGCATCGCGTCGAGAAAGCGCACCTGCATCACCGGTTCCCCTTCGCGTTTCGGACTGGCGGCATACTTGAAGGCGCCCGGGTTGCCGGTGCGGACGATTTTCTGCGCGGCATTCCAAAGGGCGTGCGGATCGGCCTTCGTCGCCACCGCGTTGAGAAATTCCGCATACATGGACACGGTGATCTCATGCTTGGTGACCTCGAACTCATACGCCACCGCTCCATGGCCCGTCTTGTCCGGCGCATTGCCCGCATCGCCCACCTTGACCCATGTGAGATCGTGGGCGTGAGCCGCGCTTGCCGCAGTCAGGAGCGCAAAGAAGGAAAGGAACTTTTTCATCTCATCGAACAAGCGCTAAAACGCTCATTTCTTCCCCTCCAGCGGTTCAAAGCGCACATCGTCATACCAGCCGTTCACCACGTCCCGGCTGCCGCCACCCACGGCCAGTTGCACCGTCTGTTTCGGCGCATCGCCCGCGTTGGTCACGTAGGTCAGCGCCTGCTTCCCGTCGATGGAGGTCGTGATGGTCCTGCCGCGCATCTCGATGACCAAATCGTGCCAGACGCCGAGCGCCAGTGCGACCTTCTCGACTTTCGCCGCGGGGATGAACTTGCGGTTCATCTTCTTTTGTCTCTTCAGCGCCTCCGCCTCTGGCGAGCCCTTAGGATGCAGGTTTTCCTCATCCCAGGCGGTGATGCTGCTTGGTCGGATGTGAACGCCCGCTAGATGAAAGTTCGCCTCCAGGATCGGATTCGGCCCGTTGAACCCGACCGCCGCCATGCCGCCCTCCTCAAGCTTGAAACGCAGGCTGAGGCGCACATCCGTTCCGCTGATCTTTCTCGTGAGTCCCGATGGATGCAGCTTCCCAAACGTCTGACCGCGCAGCTCGCCGCCGTGGATCTGCCACCAGCGGCGCGTGTTTTCCGGTCCCGAGACCACCTTGCCATCGGGCAGCCAGCCGTAGGAGGACCAGTTGCTCATGAACGCCGCCTCATCGGAGAAGTCCTCACTCCATCTTGTCGGGTCGGCGGGCGCCGCTTGCAGCAAGGCTTGGGCCATCAGGCAGCATGACGTGGACCAGATGATTTTCAGGAGGCTCATGGGGGATGGCGCGTCGCTTCCGCGGTCATTTCTCCAGTGGTTCGAAACGCACGTCGTCATACCAGGTCGCCAGCACCGTCTTTCCGTTGCCGCCGACCCCGAAGCCAATGCTCGTCTTCGGCGCGTCGCCGGACAAGGTGGTGTATTGCAGGACCTGCTTGGCATCGATGAAAATAGTCAGTTCCTTGCCGCGGACCTCCGCGACGAGGTCGTGCCAGACGTCGGGCGCGATCGCGACCTTCTCGGACTTCGCGTAGTAGTGCCGTCGGTTCCAGACCCCCTTCTTCTTGAGCTCCGCGGCCTCCGGCGATCCTTTCGGATGCAGCACGTCGTTGTCGGTGGCCGTCACGCCGTCCTGCCGGATGTGCAGGCTCGCCACGCTGAACACGCGTTCCAGGATGGGGTTCGGCCCGCGGATGCCGACCGCCACCATGCCGCCCGGCGGAATCTTGAAGCGACAGCTCAGACGGACGTCCTTGCCCGTGGCATTGCGTGAGATGCCCGAGCCATGCTTCTCCTCCGGGAAGTTTTGCCCGCGCAATGCGCCATCCACAACCTGCCACCACTCCGGCCGTGAATCCTTCCCGCCAACCGGTTTGCCGAGCGGATTCTTCGCATCGATGCCCGCCGCGAGGAATCCGTAGCTTGACCAATGCTTGGAGAATGAAGCCTCATCCGAGAAGTCCTCCTTCCATCGCGTGAGGTCCCCCGGCTCGGCGGCGCAAAGGCCGGCCAGCGCCGGCAGCAGGGTGAAGAAGGTGCGGAGGGGTTTCATGTCGCTATGACATCCGTTAGGATGGAAAGACCCAGACCGCTCCCGTTAAGGAGACAACTACGCTGGAAAAATACACAGTCCGGTGGCTGGCCAACAAAAAGGCCCGCCGGTGAGGGCGGGCCTGAGGGCCGGGATGCGGATCGGCTTACTTCTTGGCGAGGTCGAAGCGGTCGAGCTCCATCACCTTGGTCCAGGCGGCGATGAAGTCCTGGAGGAACTTCTCCTTGGCGTCGGCGCTCGCGTAGACTTCCGCGAGGGCGCGGAGCTGCGAGTTGGAGCCGAAGACGAGGTCCACCGAGGTGGCGGTCCACTTTACCTGGCCGGTCTTGCTGTCAGAAGGATGGTCAGCCGTGGGAATAGGCTGCCGCTGCTCTCAACGACGCACCTCGTCCTTCGCCGGGTCGCCGGGGACGTCGAGGAGCTGGACTTTGCTGATGCTGACGAAGCGGGCGTGGTCGGCGAACTGGCGGACCACCTTCCTGTTCGCATCCAGCTCGAAGAACTGCGCGGTGGTCCCGAGGTGGCCGTGGCCCAGCCAGTTGCATACGACCAGGTGCCCGTCGGGCAGGATCTGGAAGCCTGAGATGAACCGGAGGGGGTTGCCGGGCAGTTCTTCCGCTCCCAGTCGCCAGACGACTTTGCCGCCGGCGTCGAGTTCGATGAGGTCGTGTCCGTCGCCGCAGGCGACGAGCAGGTGGCGGTTCGCCAGCTCACGCACTTCCATCGTGTCGCCGGGCACCTTGATTTCGCGGAGCAGCTTCCCGTCGGCGCCGAGTTCCAGCACCGTGCGGCTCGCGTTGGCGGAGATCAGGTAGCGGCCGTCGGGGGTCCGTCGGCAGCCGCGCAGCTGACCGTGGGTGCTCTGCTGCTTGATGGGCACCGGGATCTCCCGCGCGATGCGGCCGTCGCGACCGACTTCGACGAGCCGCTTGGTGCCGCATTCCGCGACGAGCACGCCGCCGTCAGGCAGGGGCTGGCAGCTGTGTACTTCCGTGTTCTCCGGGCTGAAGTACTCCCACGCGACCTCTTTGTTCATCGTCACTTCGCGGGCTCCGCGCAGGTGGCTGAAGAGCACGTTGCCGTTCTTGAGCATCCACACGTCCTGAGGCTTCTCGGCGGGGAACTGCCACTCGACGGTCCCGTCCGCGGCGACGATCGCGACCTTGTCGCCGCTGAAGTCGGCCACCAGGACCCTTCGGCCAAAGGGCTTCGCCTGCGCCGAGCTGAGCGGCGGCTGAAGGCGGTCCGGAACGCTGTTGTTGTCCCGGTCGAAGGGCAGCGGGTCGTCGTAATCCCCGCGTCCGTCGCCGTCGTCGTCGCCCCCGGGCCGCAGCCAGGAGCCGCCCTCGGGAAGACGCTCGCCGCCTTCCTGCAGCAGGCGATAGAGGAAATCCACGCATTCGGCGCGGGTCAGCGACTGTTTGCCGTTCAGCAGCAGGGAGCGCGGGGGAGCGAAGCCTAGCCGCCTGAGCCACTCATGGAGGGTCGCGCATGTCGCCGTGGCGTCGGGGGTGAAGTTTTTGCCCAATGGACTGAAACTGCCCCAAGAGACCATGGCCTCGATGAAAGGCCGGTCAGGGTCGTCCGCGCGCACGTCCCCGTAGAGCGGGTTGGAGACGGTCGGCCACTCCTTGGCTCCCGGCAGGGAGCGGCAGAGCCGGGCGACCGCGCCCGCCAGTTCGCGTCGTGTCACGGCCTTATGGGGCCCGAAGAACAGGCTGTCCGCCTCCGGTCTCCAGATACCGGTGACGGCGAGCATGTTGGCCGCCTCGAAGTGAAGGTCCTCCGGACGCACGTCGTGCCAGGGCCAGATCAGGGTGCCCGGACCTTCGCTGCCGCGCAGGAGGGTGCGCTGCACTTCGCGGACGTGCCGGAACGAGGATGCGATCGCGCGAGGCTGGACACCCTCCCGCAGGGCCAGCGCCGCCACCGTGCCGACGGCCGTGCCGACGTGCATCATCTGTCCCTGCAGTCGCAGCGACGACTGCACCATGCTGGTGACGCCGATGTTCTTCGAGCAGCCGAGCAGGCCGTCGGTCTTCACCGGTATCATTCCGCGCAGCGGAAGCATCGCGCGGTCGGTGTGGGCGGACCAGTTTCTGGTGCCGTAGTGCTTGGTCTGCCACGGCTGGGCGGGATCGTCGCCCACGAACTTCCGCCGCGTGGGGTGGAAGTCCATGTTGAACTGGTAGCCAAGGATGCCGTCAGGAACCATGACCTTGGCCCAGAGCGGCGTGTTCGCCTCGGTCCGCACGTCCTGCTCCCTCAGGATGTAGAGGGCTTCCAGGCGCAAGCCCTCCCGGATGTAGGGTTTGGGCGGCAGCCGGTCGGGCGTGCCATAGTCGTCGGCCAGCGTCATGTAGCGGAAGGACTGGGGGAAGTCCCCCACGCGATCATGGACCGCCGTCTGCAGCCAATACAGGAACTCAAGCGAGCGCTGCTTCGCGTCCTCGTAGATGATGCGGCGCTGCGCCGAAGTCATGTCGACGATGTTTTTCTTGGAAGCGCCGGGTTCGTCCTTCTCCAGACGGTCGACGACGTGCTTCGGCAGCGTGCTGAGAGGATAGTCGTGCGCGGGCCAGTTCAAGATGACCGCCTCGGTCCCCGCCGGCAGCTTGAGGTGGTGCCGGTCCACCATGCGTCGGTGGGTGTAGAAGCACCAGCCGGCGGGGTTGTAGATGCCCCCGCTGCCATCCCAGTCCACCCAGGGCGGGGCCTTCCGCCAGTCTTCGAACGACCGCGGATCGTAACGCTCCGGCCTGGGGATGGTGCGATCTTCTCCTGCCTCCCGGAGAAACGGCGTCCAGCTGATGGGATTCATCTCCTGTTCGCCTCCTGGTTCCAGCTTCTCCGGCGCGCTGGCCTCCTGGAAGCGTGATTTCAGGTCGGGCCCCGCCATGTAGGCCGCGCCGCTCATGCGGATCACATCCCCCCAGGTGGATGAATCGGCCGTCAGGGTGGCGGTCACCGTGAGCTCGGGCTCGCCGGGCTTGTGAAACACCACTCCGGTGACGCGTCCGTCTGCGGTCAGCACCTTCTTGGGCTCCCATCCGCGCAGCACGCGGATCTGCTTCCGGTATGGGGCCAGCCAGTCCTCGAAAATCTGCGCGGCGGCCTTCGGCTCGATGGTGTTGTTGCCGCACCAGCTGTTGCCCGGCCGGGCGACCCCGTAGGTCCTGCGATTATGCGCGTGGATTCTCTCCATGATCTCCTGGAACGCGCCGCTCACCGGGAAGTCGGCTTTCTTGCCGTTCACCTGCGTCACCTCGTCGATCGGCCCGATGCCCTGGGTGGAGAACTGTCCGCCGAGCCAGTCGATGTCGTTCACCAGGACGATGTTCTTCACGCCCAGCCGGGCCGCCTGCACGGCCGCCGCGCAGCCGGATTCGTCCGCGCCGACGATGAGCAGGTCCGCGCTGATGGTCTCGCCGGGCTTGATGGATTGCTCTGTGGCGTCGGCCAGCGGCGCGAACAGCAAGGCGGTGAGGAGGATGAGGGTGGTTTTCATGGTGTGACTTGCAAAGTCGTCTTCACTTCTTCTTGGCCGGCGTGCCGGCGGGCAATGTCTTCGTCGTCGTGACGGTGGCCTTGTCAGCAACGGGCGCGGCAAGGTTGGTCTTCCCATTCGGAAAGCGGCGGACAGGGGGCGAAGGAAACCACTCATCGAGCAGCGCGCGGTTGAGTTCATAGCGCGTGGTTTTGCCCTCGTGCGTAACGGTGAGGGTGCCGGTCACCTCGATGAGCCTCAGCTCGCCCGTGCCGTCGAGATAAGCGAGCGGACGGCGCGCGAGGGAGTCGGTGATGGTGCAGCCAGCCCACTCCACGCCGCCGACGTCCTCGCTGTTGCCCGGGATGCTGCCGATGCTGATCGGCGCGATCGTGGGCTGCTTCGCGGCGGGATTCGTGATCGTGCAATTCGCGAAACGAACGAGGCAGCCGCGCGCCGGTTTGCGGCGAATCGTGATTGCTTCGAGCTCGGAGTCGTCAAAGCGGCAGTCGATGAATTCGACGCGCCCGCCGACCGCATCGGCCTCCGCATTCCCCGTGACGAAGGCGACGCTGCGGCGCCCGCCCTTCGACGTACAGCGCTCGAGACGGATGGACACGGGGCGCGTGCTGCGGTTGAGTTTCGGCAGGTGGAATTCGTAGGCGCAGCCGCGATTGCGGTCGGAGCGACAGTCGCGCATGACGACGTTCACGAGGCGGTCTTCCGCGTCGTTGGGCTCGAAGTCGATCCCAGCCTGCGGTGCGGTGCCGCCGGTGTCGACGAGAGCGCAGCGCTCGATGAGCAGATCCTCGGCGCTGATGACGCTGATACCTTGCCGGTGGTGATTGCGCAGCACGAGGTCGCGGAGGGTCACGCCTTTGTTGGTCTCGCCCCGTCGCGCGGCGCCAAGGTAGATGCCATCGCCGCCGCTATCCATGATCGTGAGGCCGGTGATGGAGACGTCGGTGCAGCTGCGCAGCGCGATGGCGTGTCGCCATTCGCTCTTGGTGTAATCGGACGTGGTGTAATCCGCCTTCCGCATCCGCAGTGTGGCGCCGGGTCCGGTCAGCGCGAGGTGGGAGACGCCCGAGGCGGAGAACAGCGAGTCCGTCTTGCCGTGGAAAGCGCCGCGCTTCGCCTGCACCACGACGCCTTTCTCGAAGACGATCTCCTGATCGCTGGCGAGCTGGATGCGATCGACGATCCACGGCGAGCCGAGATTTTCGACGAGAACCCGACGCGCGCCGGAGCGGATCGCGCCCTGGAGAGCCGACGTGGCGTCGGAGGGGTCGAAGCCCCACCAAGCGGCTTTCGCCTCCGTGCGTTTCTTGGCCGCGACCTCGGCGATAGCGGCTTCGTCACGAGGGCCGGGAGCCGCAAAAGCGGTCAGGACAGCCAGCGTCGAGAGGGCCCAAGCGGCGACGGTGGGGAAGCGGAGAGGCGGAAACATGGAAGTGATCAAAACCGTGCAGGGAGCCGGGGTTAGGGTGCAAAACCAACAGATCGAAGCGCAACCAGCGGCGCGAGCAACAGGGCGGTGAGGAGTTTTAGGACAGGTTTCATCTGTGGTTTTCAGCAAGCGTCAGGATTCTTTTGCCACGTTCATTTTCCTGCCTGCCCCTTCTTGGTGATGCCGCTCGCGTCGCGCGGGGCATCGAGGAGGGAGCGCACGCTGTGGGCGAGCCGCTCCGCCACTTCCGGATGCCTTTTGAGGAGGTTGGTGGTCTCGGCGAGGTCGGCCTCCAAGTCGAAAAGCTCCAGGGGTTGGGCATCGCGGCAAAGAAGCTTCCACTTTCCGTCCATCGCCGCCTCGGTGGCGTAGGGCTTGGGCTTGGGGTAGTGGCGCTGCAGCCTCGAATAAAGGTCGAGCTGCCAGAGCAGCGGCCCGCCGCGGGCGACGGGGGTGCCGTTCTGCCAGTGCGGGAGCAGATTGACTCCGTCAACCTGGGCCTGGGCGGGCACCGGCACGTCAGCGGCAGCGCAGAGCGTGGGCAGCAGATCAATGGTGTTGCCGATGGTCGGGCTGCTGCCGCCGGCGGGAATCTTGCCCGGCCAGGACGCGATGAAGCTCACGCGGATGCCGCCCTCGTGCAGGTCGGTCTTGCCGCCTTTCAGCGGACCGATGTCGCCCTCATACACGCCACCGTTGTCGCTGGTGAGCAGGACGAGGGTGTTGTCACGGATTCCAAGCTGATCGAGCTTCTTCAGGAGCTCGCCGACGGTGGCGTCCATGTGCGCCATCATCGACCGGAAGCGGTGCTGGTCGTCGCTGATGCCCGGAGCGGCGGTGTTGGACCAGTGTGGCTCGCTGCCCGGCTCATAGGGCAGGTGCGGGACGAGATGCCAGATGTTCAGGAAGAACGGCTGCTTCGCGGCGTGAAACTGCTCCACCAGCCGCACGCTCTCGGCACCGATGATGTCGGTCAGGTGCATCCTGTAGTAGGGATCGTCCGCGGTGACGGGCGTGTCATCGCGCAGCAGGCAGGTGCCGCCATCGGTGTAAAGCCGCCTCTCCTTGCCGAGGCGAGGCCGCAGCGGCGGCTCCTCGTTTTGGCAAAGGTAATGATCGAAACCATGCTCGCGAGGTCCAGGGATGCTCGCCGCGCGATTTTTGGCATGGCTAAGATGCAGCCCGCCGAGATGCCATTTGCCGACGTGGGCGGTCTGGTATCCTTTTTGCTTGAGCAGAGCAGGCAATGTGGTGACGCCGCGTGGCAGGTGCGACTCGTCATCCGGGAAGTGACTGCGGATATCGAAACGCAACGGGTATCGCCCGCTCAGAATGGCGGCACGGGTGGGCGAACAAACCGCGCTGGAGGAATAGAAGCGCGTCATCTTGAGGCCGGAGGCCGCCAGCGCATCCATGTGCGGCGTGCGCACGGCTTTCCCGCCAAAACAAGCCGGGTCCCGCCAGCCCATGTCATCGGCGAGGATGAGTATGATGTTGGGACGCTCGGTGGCGAAGATTTGACCGCAGAGGAACGCGGAAAGGAAAATGACAAGGAAGGCAGATCGGCGCATGGCTTCGTGATGGAGGTGATGGATTTGGCTGGGCGGCGCTCACTTGCCGGGTTGGCTCCTGGGCAGGGCGGGAGATGGGGCCTGATGCTCGCTGAGTTGTGAGGTCAGCTCGTCGAAGTTCTTTTTGAGCCGTCGGACCACTTCGCCGTGCAACGAAGCCACGTCGCGCTGCTCGCCGGGATCGGTCTCAAGGTCGAAGAGCTGCATCGGCTTCGGTGCGTCGCCGGTTTGCGTGCCGGGATGCTCGCTGGGTTGGGCTTGCTCATACGGCGCGAGGATGGTGACGCCATCGGGTCCACGAGGATCGACATACGTCTCGCCGGGCTTGAAGATGCTGGCATGGCCGATGCCCGGCTTGAGCACGTGCAGCTTCCAGCGCGCATCGCGCACGGTCGCGAGCTTGGCCCCGCCTTGGCCGAAGATGACTTCGTGCGGACTTTTTGCATCGCCTGTGAACAGCGGGAGGATGTTGCGCCCGTCTATCACCCGATCCTGCGGAGGAGCGGCGTCCGCGACGCTCAGCACCGTGGCAAACAAGTCCATCATCACCGCTGGTTGAGCGCTCACATGCCCGGCCGGGATGTGCCCGGGCCAGCGGGCGACCATCGGCACGCGATAGCCGCCTTCATAGGAGCTGCCCTTCATGCCGCGCAGTCCGCCGGTGCTGCCGCCGAAGGTTGCTCCGTTGTCGCTGGTGAAGAGGACGAGCGTTTTCTCATCAAGGCCCAGCTCTTTGAGCTTCGCCAGGACCTGGCCGACGCTCCAGTCGAGTTCCATCATCGCGTCGCCGTAGAGACCCGCGCCGCTTTTCTTGTAGAAGGCCTCGGAGGCGGCGAGCGGCTTGTGCGGCATCGCCTGCGCCAAGTAAAGTAAGAAGGGCTTGTGCCGGTTTCGCTCCATGTAACCCAAAGCGCGCTCCGTATATCGCCGCGTCAGCGTGGCCTGCACGACGGGGTATTCGACAACCTGCGTGCCATCGAGCACCTGCACGGGGCGCATGTCGTTCGAGTAAGGGATGCCGTAGTATTCGTCAAAGCCACGCTCGGTGGGCAGTGCTCCCGCTTTGTGCCCCAGATGCCACTTTCCCACCATCCCGGTGGCATAGCCCGCCGATTTCATGATCTGCGCGAGAGTGATCTCCGACTTCGGCAATGCCACCGCGTCTGCCGCCGGCCCGCCATCCGGCGCCGGATTCTGCGTCATGCCGCAGCGGATGGGATAGCGCCCCGTCATGAGCGCCGCACGTGTCGGCGCACAAAAGGGCGCCGGACAGTTGAAGTGCGTGAGCTTTGCTCCTTCCGCCGCCATACGGTCGAGGTGCGGTGTCTGGTAGCGGGTCTGTCCGTAGCAGCCGAGGCCGCCATAGCCGAGGTCGTCCGCGAGGATGATGACGATGTTGGGGCGCTGCTCCGCTGCGAAGGAGGGGTGAGCAAGAGCGACTGCGGCAAGCGCGAGGAGGCTGAAGGGGCGTTTCACGACGCTACGTTATCCGTTAGGATGGAAAGTCCCAGCCCGCTCACGTTAAGGAGACTACTACGCTGGAATAATGCACAGTCCGATGGCTGGCCAACAAAAAGGCCCGCCGGTGAGGGCGGGCCTTGAGGGGGCGATGGGCGGAGCGCTTACTTCTTGGCGAGGTCGAAGCGGTCGAGCTCCATGACCTTGGACCAGGCGGCGACGAAGTCCTGGAGGAACTTCTGCTTGGCGTCGGCGCTCGCGTAGACTTCCGCGAGGGCGCGGAGCTGCGAGTTGGAGCCGAAGACGAGGTCCACCGAGGTGGCGGTCCACTTCACCTGGCCGGTCTTGCTGTCGCGGCCTTCGAAGAAGTGCTCGCAGACCTTCGCTTTCTCCCAGACCACGGACTGGTCGAGGAGGTTGACGAAGAAGTCGTTGGTCAGCGCACCGGGCTGCTTGGTCATCACGCCGAGGCCGGGGAAGCCGACGGTGGTGTCGAGCGCACGCATGCCGCCGACGAGCACCGTCATCTCCGGCGCCGAGAGCGTCAGGAGCTGGGCGCGGTCGACGAGGTTCTCCGGAGCCGGGCGGTCGAGCTTGCGGCCGAGGAAGTTCCGGAAGCCGTCATGCTTGGGCTCGAGCACGCCCACGGAGGCGACGTCGGTCATCTCCTGGGTGGCGTCGGTGCGACCGGGGTGGAAGGGCACCTTGACCGGCGTGCTCGCCTTGGCGGCGGCGGCTTCGACGCCGGCGTTGCCGGCGAGGACGATCAGGTCGGCCATGGAGATCTTCTTGCCGCCCTTGGCGGAGGCGTTGAAGGAGGCCTGCACCTTCTCGAGGGCCGCGAGGACCTTGGCGAGTTCGGCCGGGTTGTTCACTTCCCAGTCCTTCTGCGGGGCGAGGCGGATGCGGGCGCCGTTGGCGCCGCCACGCTTGTCGCTGCCACGGAAGGTCGAGGCGGAAGCCCAGGCGACCGAGACGAGTTGCGAGTTCGAGAGACCCGTGGCGAGGACGGCCTGCTTGAGGCTGTCCACGTCAGCGGCATCGACCAGCGGGTGGTCGACGGCCGGGAGCGGATCCTGCCAGAGCTGAGCCGGGGGCACGAGCGGTCCGAGGCCGCGGACATAGGGACCCATGTCGCGGTGGGTGAGCTTGTACCAGGCCTTGGCGAAGGCTACTTCGAACTCCTTCGGGTTCTCGGCCCAGCGCTTGGTGATCTTGGCGTAGGCCGGATCCATCTTCAGCGCGATGTCGGTGGTGAACATCATCGGAGCGTGACGCTTCGACTTGTCGTGCGCGTCGGGCACGGTGCCGGCGGCGGCGCCGTCCTTGGGCGTCCACTGCTGGGCGCCGGCCGGGCTCTTGGTGAGGACCCACTCGTAGTTCCAGAGGTTGGTCAGATACTGGTAGGACCAGCGGGCAGGGGTGCTCGTCCAGGCGCCTTCGAGGCCGCTGGTGATCGTGTCCGCGCCGTTGCCCTTGCCGAACTTGTTCTTCCAGCCGAGGCCCATCTGTTCGAGGGGCGCGCCTTCGGGTTCCGGTCCGACGTTGCCGACGGGCGTCGCCGCGCCGTGGGCCTTGCCGAAGGAGTGACCGCCGGCGATGAGGGCGACGGTTTCCTCGTCGTTCATGGCCATGCGGGCGAAGGTCTCGCGGATGTCCTTGGCCGAGGCCAGCGGGTCAGCCTTGCCGTTAGGGCCTTCGGGGTTGACGTAGATCAAGCCCATCTGGACGGCGCCGAGCGGGTTGGCCAGCTCGCGGTCGCCGGCGTAGCGCTTGTCGCCGAGCCATTCGGTTTCGGGACCCCAGTAGATATCTTCCTGTGCTTCCCAGACGTCGGCACGGCCGCCGGCGAAGCCGAAGGTCGGGAAGCCCATGTCTTCGAGGGCGACGTTGCCGGTGAGGATCATCAGGTCAGCCCAAGAGATCTTGCTGCCGTACTTCTGCTTGATCGGCCAGAGGAGGCGACGGGCCTTGTCGAGGTTGGCATTGTCCGGCCAGCTGTTCAGCGGGGCAAAGCGCAGGGTGCCGTAACCGGCGCCGCCGCGGCCGTCGGTGGTGCGGTAGGTGCCGGCGGAGTGCCAGGCCATGCGGATGAAGAAGGGGCCGTAGTGACCGTAGTCGGCCGGCCACCATTCCTGGGAGTCGGTCATCAGGGCCTTGAGGTCCTTGCGCAGGGCTTCGAGGTCGAGCTTCTTGAATTCCTCGGCGTAGTTGAACGACGGGCCCATCGGGTTGCCGCGCACGTTGTTCTGGTGGAGGATGCTCAGGTTGAGCTGGTTCGGCCACCAGTCACGGTTGGTCATGGCGCCGGCGGCGGTGTGCCGATTAGCGGGGGCAGGGTTGCCCATCACGGGGCATTTGGAGATGTCGGACATATCGGGTT
>Ga0209358_10000678_pt1 | contig 29015 bp, 15 predicted proteins | sample LauGreFa1BDMLBSN_2_FD_187574 | JGI IMG/M metagenome (GOLD analysis project Ga0209358, IMG submission 187574) | Freshwater lake microbial communities from Lake Michigan, USA - Fa13.BD.MLB.SN (SPAdes) (version 2) | ecosystem: Environmental > Aquatic > Freshwater > Lake | place: Lake Michigan, USA...
CGATCTCGCGCAGCTTTGCGTATTGTCTCTCGATAAAATAGGGTCGTAAAACAATCGCTTCCCAAGCTCAACTCCTTCAACCGTTAGTGGATTGTTAGAAGGAATATTCATGGGTGGAAGTCCTTGTGGAATGACAAGTGTATACGGCGTTGCAGCAGGCACTTCGTCCTCACCTTTGTCGCAAGCAACAAATAGTAGAGTGATTACATAAAGGATTGCTACAATTATCTTTTTCATTCTTGCAAGAAGACAAAAGAGTTTGCAGAAAATGCATTAAGAAAATTCGCGCGAAGCGCATTGATCCAAGGGATATCTGAACTGGAAACGCTCTGATGATTGTTGTTTCCTGTGAAAGCAATGGTGTTCGGATTGCTATACAATTTATTTAAATCGAATTGAAGTTGAATCACAGATGCATTCCGATCGACATGAAGATCAATGGGCAATGAAACCGGAGCTAACGCGCGATCTGTGCCGTAGTGATAAATAAGCGGTTGTTCAGTTCCGGAAGTGCTAGAAGTGAAATAACCTTCATGTTTGAAGAAGATGTACCCGGTGTTCCACGTCCAAATCATTCCGTACATCGGATCTAAATCTCCCGCCTGATCTCCCGAGTGGTTGTGAAGCGAATCGATACCTAAATTGAATTCCAACGCAGTGTAATGTCCGTCAGGAATTTCAACGTCTCCCAATTCCAAAGAAGAAGGAATCGACTGATCAATAAGTTCATGCCCATACAATTCAACACGTTCTCCGTTTTCATTCACAAGCGACATGTGAGAGAAATAGTACTTCAGCATATATGCATTGTATGCTTCTCCGGCGCCGTTGGTGTATGTGCTGTCTAAATGAAACTCTTCTGTGCCTACTAAATTGGTAACTGTCACACGTGTGTATGATTTGCATTTTGTTCCGAGGTCTTTACGACAAGAAGAAATGACAATGACACAAACGGCGAGAAAAAGAAAAGCATGTTGTTGCATACTTCGAAAATAACAAGAAATGTGTTCGACGGCTGAATTATGTCGAGATTTGCAATTGAAAATCATTGCCCCCGTAGTTTAACAGGATAAAACGGCCGTTTCCTAAACAGCTAATCCGTGTTCGAGTCACGGCGGGGGTATTTTTTAAGTCGCAGCCCTGCTTAACAGGACACTAACATTTGCTTTAATTTTCAGTAACAAATCCAATCGAGATTTAACCATCCCTTTATATTGAAATAATTAACTAATGGAAGTTGAATCTGTCCTTTGTAGAAAATTTCCACAATGAAGCACGTTCTATTTTTTCTAGCTATTTTATTCAGTTCAATTGGTATGCAATCTCAATTGCGCATCACCGAAGTTATGTCGAGCGGAGGTACATCTGATTGGTTCGAATTGACCAATTTTGGTACAACTTCAGTTGATATAACAGGATGGAAAGTAGACGATAGTTCATTCGGATTAGCGACGGCGTTTTTGCTTAACGGCGTAACATCTATTGCTCCGAATGAGCGAGTGATGTTTTGTGAAAACGCGAGCGCATCCTACGCAACAACGTTCAGAACATTTTGGGGATTAGCTTCCAGTGTTCAGGTGGGAACCTATACTGGAACCGCCATTGGTCTTTCTTCTGGGGGAGATGGCGTAATTGTTTTTGACGCGAGTGGAACAGAAGTGTGGCGAGTAAGTTTTGGCGCGGCCACAGCTGGCACCTCTTTTTATTGGGGATATACTAGTTCAGGAAGTTTTGATCCCATGTATGTGGGCGCAGCAAACGTTGGACTGTTAAGCACTTTAGGTGCCATTCAAAGTCAAGTTACTGTAAATAGTGTCGATGTTGCAATGAATGTAGGTTCACCAAGCACCTCTATTCAACCTGTTAACCCTGTTCTAGGTTGCATGGATGCACTAGCTTGCAATTACAGCAGCACAGCAACGACTAGCGATAACTCTTGCACATATGGACAAACGTATTACCTCGATCAAGACGGAGACGGTTATGGTGTTTCAACGACGTCTATTGTGAGTTGCACTGCGACAACAGGTTATGTTTTATCGAGCACAGATTGTGACGACAACGTTGCTGCCATTTCTCCTGGAGCTTCTGAGAACTGCTTGAATTTGTTAGACGATAACTGCGATGGATTAGTGAATGTTGGATGTCCGCAAGCAGAAGTGAGCATTGCATCTGCTTCGAATTTCATTCAAGTAAACGAAAATGCCGGAACAGTAACTATTCCCGTAACCGTTACAAATGGAAATGCGCTACCCATCAATGTTCAATTCTCGCTTTCTGTTTATTCGAATGCAACAGAGGGGGTAGATTATACTTGGACAAATACCATGGTCATTAATCCATTAACAAATGGGGTAATCAATCACAGTGTAACCATTGTTGACGATGCAATAATTGAAAATGCGGAACGTGTAATTGTAAAAATTTCTTCAACGGACAACGGTATTGTTAACGCAACCAACAATTACAGAATCATTTTTATCAAGGACAATGAGCAAGAGAATATTCCTGCTAGCAATGAACTTAACTTAAGTCTACTATCGAGTTTCTCAAACGGAACAGCCGGGGTGAATTCTGCTGAGATTGTTGCGCACGATGCACAAAGCCAACGCTTGTTTATTGCAAACAGCATTGCCGGGAAAATGGACATTGTTAATTTCTCGAATCCAGCAGCACCAATTTTAATTTCTTCCATAAGTATGTCACCTTATGGAAACATTAACTCAATTGCAGTTCACAACGGAATTGTAGCTGTGGCTATTGAAAATATCAATGCACAAGCAAACGGAAAGATTGTCTTTTTCAATACAGACGGTGTTTTCTTGAACGAAGTGCCTGCAGGTGCAATGCCTGATATGATTACTTTCTCAAAGGATTACACGAAAGTAATTACAGCGAACGAGGGTGAGCCAAATGGTACATATACCCTTGACCCTGAAGGTTCAATTACCGTTGTAGATATTAGCGGCGGTATTGCAAACTTAACGTCTGCAAACGCGACTCAGATTATGCTAACGCAATTCAACGGACAAGAAGTAGCTCTGCGCGCGCAAGGGATAAGAATATTTACTACCTCTGCAACTGTTGCGCAAGATTTAGAGCCAGAGTATGTTGCCGTGTCAGACGACAACACCAAGGCTTATGTTACACTTCAAGAAAACAATGCGATACTCGTGCTGGATTTAGCAACGAACACCATTGAATCTCTTCTTCCACTGGGTTATGCAGATTATTCGGCTGGTTCAGGAAATTCGCTGGATGCCTCTGATCAAAGCGGTGCAATTTTGAATACTTCTGACTTGCCTATTAAAGGGACATACATGCCTGATGCAATTTCTTATTCAACCATTAACGGAAACGGATATGTTTTTATGGCCAACGAAGGCGATTCACGTGAATTTGGTTCTGTTGTAGATGCGAATAGAATTTCTTCAAGCACCTTCAACACATTGGATGCTACGGCCTTCCCAGACGCAGCAATTCTTCGAAACAATAAATTCTTAGGTCGCTTAAGCGCATTGAAATATTCAGGCGATACAGACGGAGATGGCGATTACGACGAGCTTCATGTTTTAGGTTCTCGTTCGTTTACCATTCGCGACGCTGCAACGAATGCATTGGTTTTCGATTCGAAAGACTTGTTTGAAAAAATTACTGCAAATTCGCCATTGACTTCTGCATTCTTCAATGCATCTAACACTACCGGTGCTGCAACTTCTAAGAACAGAAGCGACGACAAAGGTCCAGAGCCAGAAGGAGTAACCGTGGCAGTGATTAATGGAATTCACTACGCATTTATAGCGTTAGAGCGTGTGGGTGGTTGCATGGTTTTCAATGTTGAAAATCCAAGTGCTCCCGTATTTGTTACATACGTTAACAACAGAACGCTTGCTGGAAGTGGTCCAGATTTAGGTGCTGAAGGAATTATTTTCATCTCTGCAGAGGATTCTCCAAATGGACAAGCCATTGTTATTTTGGCGAATGAGGTGAGTAGCACATTGTCGATTTTCGCTGTGAACACTTGCGCATCTCTTTCAGCAGTTGTTTCAACCCCGACAGCAACAACAGCATGCGCTGGAGAGACGATTGAATTGTCGGCAACTGTGAATGCTAACGTTAGCTCGCAATGGTTCAAAGACGGTCAGGCTTTTGGAATGATGAACGCAGGTTCCATAGCTGCAACTGAAAGTGGTGTTTACCATTTAGAGGTTTCAAACTCACTTCTTCAGTGTAATCATTCGTATAGCGATATCGTTGTAACCATTCATGCATTGCCAGTGCTAACAGTTCCTGCAGATGCAGCAATTTGCGTGGGTGAGGAAATTCAATTGAGCGCGCAAGGTGCTGAGAGCATTGTTTGGAATGGAACTCTTGCAAACGGTTCATTAGTTACTCCATCGGTTTCAGAAGTCTACACGGCTGCAGGAACGAATGAATTTGGCTGCGAGTCTACTCAGCAATGGAGTGTTCAAGTGAATGAAGTTCCTGTTGTAAACGCAGGTGTAGATGTTACTGTTTGCGAAGGGACATATGTTGAATTCAATGCGACAGGAGCAGTTGACTATGTATGGAGCAATGGAGTATCAAATTCCTACGGAACACTTCTTTTCAATTCACAGGAGATAACAGTAACAGGAACAAACGCCTTCGGTTGTTCAGATACAGACACCTTGCAAGCAACGGTTTTACCAAATCAAATTTTCTATGAAGACATGGACATGGATGGATATGGTAACGCTTCAACTTTGATCAGCACTTGCGTTCAACCGTTGGGATACATAACCTCTGCAGGAGATTGCAACGACATGAATGCTGCGGTGAACGATGGAATGATGGAAATTTGTAACGATGTTGATGACAATTGTAACAGTCTCGTTGATGACGGTTTAGATTTTGCTAATTACTACATCGACAATGATGGAGATACATTCGGTATTACAACGGATGCGGTATTTGCTTGCCAACAACCTAGTGGCTATGTGTTGGCAGGTGGTGATTGCAACGATAACGCGTTTGGTATTTATCCGGGTTCTGCTGAATTCTGTAATGGAAGCGATGACGATTGCGACGGATCAATAGATAATGGATTGGTATTCTTGAGCTATTACGCAGATGCAGATGGCGACACCTACGGTGACATAAACAACAGTGAAAGTTTATGTGCTGATCCGGGTAGCCCTTTTGTAACAAACGCTACCGATTGCGACGATACAAGCGCATTGGTTAACCCTGCTGCAACAGAAGTTTGGGAGAACGGAATAGATGACGATTGTAACCCGAGCACAAGTGATGTAAGTGTTAGTGAATTGACGGCAATCGGATTTAATTTATTCCCGAATCCTGCAAACGAACAACTTACCCTTACCACAACCACTGCAGAATTAGAGGTAGTAACGGTATACAACACCGTAGGTCAGTTGGTTGCATCCTACAGCAAGGTAGGAACGCAAGCAACCATTGATGTGTCTGCGCTTGTGCCAGGATATTATGTGCTTCATGTGGGGACATTGTCGAAAACATTCGTGAAGTTGTAAACGAGATTTGATATGAGCTTAAGCAGCCCTGAAAGGGGCTGTTTTTTTTTAGTTTGCAAATCGGTAACAATGCCGTTACACAACACGGAAGAGATTAGAATAAAGGTAACTTCAGATTAATATCTGAAAATTGAGTTCGATGTAATCTTGCATGACATTTTAAAGAGTTATGCAGACACTAAAATTTCCGACTGTTTTATTCGTCCTATTCCTGAGTTTAAAAGGTTTCACTCAAGATGGTTTAGAGGGCGTTATAGTTGAGAAATTTTACGTCTCTACCAAAGCCGACAATGCCGGGAAAATGTTGAGTGGTGATCTGCCGAAAGGTAGTGTTACATACAGAATATACGTCGACATGAAACCAGGTTACCGCTTTCAAGCCGCCTATGGAAGTCCGACCCACCCACTTATCATTGAGTCTTCAGAGAATTTTTTCAATCACATTGAATCGGGTAATACTCATCCGAATATTATTCCAGAAAGGACTTACAAAAAGAATGTAGCCATTTTAGATTCATGGCTGTCTGTAGGATCTTGTGGGGAAGGTCACTTGGGAATTTTGAAGGCATACGACGATACGATGCGTGATGAATTTATAGTTTTTGAAAAAGGTTATTTTGGAAATAAGAAAAAGATTATTCCGCTTTACGAAAAGGATGGCATGAAAAGATCGGCGTTTGTTCCGTTTCCAGTAATATTTAACATGGATTCCTTGTTCTCTGTGCTAGGGTCTACAACCCGTTCCAAAGAATTATTAATAGACAATGGTGGATGGGCGTTTTTAGGAAAGGGTTCTGTCGGTGCCGACTCTCTCTCAACCAATTGTGTTCTCATTGCACAGCTCACCACACACGGAAGCTTGAATTTCGAATTGAATCTACAAATCACCTCTCCAAGTGGCTCTTCAGAGAGATACGTTGCGAAAAATCCAATGAAGGAAGAGTCTGAATTTACTCACACTGACTTGATTTTTAATTCAGAAAACAAAAAAAACAAACCAAAGAAAAAATAAATCAGATGAAAAAAAGCTTACTCTTTATTGCTGTTGTTTTCAGTTCATTCGTATCCTTCTCTCAAGCGGGTTTGGAAGGAATTGTGGTGGAGAAATACTATGTTTCAGACGCTGCGGATAGCGCAGATGCGGGTGACAACTTCGCTGTTTATCCCTTGCACGTGGGTTCGGTAACCTATAGAGTCTATGCGAATTTGCTTCCTGGTTACAGTGTTCAAGCAATTTTTGGCAGTGCACAACACACGTTGAATGTGCACACAACGACTGCTTTTTACAACGACCCGAATTACGGTTTCAAGGTGTATCAGGGTACCACTGTAAGCAACACCAAGAAGAATACAACTTTAATCGATTCGTATTTTACTCTCGGTGGCGTTGCTAACGGGCAGTGTGGAGTCTTGAAAACGGAAGATACTGATGGGACCATTGGAAACAATCAGGGGATTTTGGCGAATAACGATATTCTTGCGGGCCTGCCGATTACGGGTATTGACGGTGTAGACGGCTTAATGCCAGGGGCTCCAGTTGTTCCAACCGTTGTTGGTATTAATGCCGAATTAGATATTTTCGATCAATCAGTCGGGAACGACTTCACAGTGAATGATGCGGCTATCGCTTCAGCGGGAGGATTTGTCGGAATCACTCCGAGTAACCATGTGCTGTTGGGACAATTCACAACTGATGGGGTTTTTAGTTTTCGATTGAATTTACAATTGGGGACACCAGTATTGGGAGTTAGCCAAACATTTGTTCCTGACTTTGCAGCGGCAGGTGAGTTCACAGATTCTACTTTGGTCTATTCTTCAGTTCCATCTGTGGGTGTGGAAGAAATGGCGGTAGTTCAAAATGTTGAATTTTCTGCTTATCCGAATCCGTGCGACAATCAGTTAACCTTGATTCAGTCTAACAATCAAGTAGACAAAGTAAATCTTACGATGTACGACATTACAGGACGTGTGGTGATGAGCGACATTTACTGGAGTTCAAAGCACACTGTTGACACATCGAATTTACCGAACGGATTTTACACGGTCCAATTGGAAAGAAAAGGACAAATTCACGCAGTGAAATTTGTAAAAAAATAAACATTTAGAAGCAAGTTGTTATGAAACACTTTTTTGTAGTGCTTTTTCTTTTCCTAACATCTCAGGCCTTTTTGGCGCAGGGTACATTAAGAGGAAAGGTTACCGATGAGAAAGGAGAATCTATGTTCGGCGTCATTGTTCGTGCCCTCGAGAACGAAACGGTGATTGCACAAACAGATTTCGAAGGAACGTTCACGTTGAAGTTTCCAGACAACAAGCTCTACACCTTGAATTTCGTAATCTTGGGTTACGAAACCTTGGAAGAAAAAATTCAAATTAAAGACAACGGCACAATGTCCAAAGAATTCACTTTGCTGAATTCTTCGAACATCATTAAAGGAATGGACGTGGTGGCGAAGCGCGTGAAGGCGAACGACGGCTACATGGAAAAAATGAAGATGAATTCGGCTGTAACGTTGGATTTCATTTCAGCTGAAGTCATGAAGAAGACCGGAGATGCGAGTGTGGTGAATGCCATTGCGCGTGTGTCGGGGGTTTCTACAAACGGCGGACTTATTACAGTTCGCGGTATCGGTGACCGTTATGTGCGCACTACTTTGAACGGCTCTCGTATTCCAACACTAGACCCTTTAACCAACAACATCAAACTCGACATTTTCCCTTCAAGTTTGGTAGACAATATTGTTATTTCAAAAACGCAAAGTGCAGATTTGCCGGGAGATTGGGCGGGTGCATACATTTCTGTTGAGACAAAAGATTATCCAGACAAACTGTCTGTGAATATTGAATCGCAGTTCGGTTACAACTCGCAAACTACTTTTAAGAATTTCATTACTTCCGACCGAAGCAACACCGATTGGTTGGGTTTCGACGGAGGCTTAAGAACACGCGATAATGATGGAATTGTTGCGCCGAACTTAAATCCTTCAGGATACGAGCAGATGGTTGCTTTGGGGTTAGGTGATTATTACGCTCAACAAGGAATACAAGGTTGGACTGATGGGAGTGCCCAAGCCGACACCTATTTCCGAATGGGCTTGGTACAACTAGGATTGTTGCCAGCAGCTCAGTTTAACAATCCTTCGGCTGTTCAAAACGCACGTGACCAATACAATACCATCTACAAGCCCCAAGCGTTTAACACCATTAATCCAAACGGCACCGATTACAACAACGGATTCAGCAACAATTGGAATACGAAATATCGAAGAGCACCGATAAATTTTTCTCAAAGCTTTAGTATTGGCGATCAGAAAATGTTGTTCGGAAAGGAGTTCGGATTCATCTTCGGATTTAAGTACGGATCTGCCATTCGTTTCGACCCGAACGGGATTTCACAGCGGGTGGGTGACGAGTCGTTAGGTTATCTTATAGATAGGCAAGACAGTGCGAGAATAAGTCGCGAGACGAATTCGATTAGCGCTTTGATTAATTTGGCCTACAAACTAAATAAGAACAATAAAGTTTCTCTGTTATTTATGCCCAATGTCATTGGAAACAACGATGTGGCAAGTTTTGAAGAAATGCCACAAGGGCTAAGCAATCAAGAGGCGGCCGTTTCTAAGAATATTTTTTATGAGCAGCGCAAGCAAATGATTTACCAGTATTCTTCGCAGCATTACATTCCAACGTTGAAATTGAAGTTGGATGTTAACGCTTCGTACACAGACGGAAGCAGTGTAGCTCCTGATTTTAAAGCTACAGAGTATATTAGATTCTTGAATTACTCCACTGTTGTTGGATATCAATTTGCACCTACTGCAGGAGAAGGCATTCGCAGGTATTACAGGTATTTAGATGAAAACATTTTCGACGGAAGAGTGGGTGCAGAGTTGCCGTTGAAGTCGAAAAAAGATGGGGTTGTGCGTAAGTTGAAGTTCGGAGCTGCTACTCAGAGGAATTATCGAAAGATTGATAATAACGAGTATCGACTGAATAATGGAAATCAAGGAAACGTTCCGCAGTTACTTGACGGAGATTTAGACAATTATCTAAATCCGAACAAGTTTGTGATTAACAATGGAATAATTGATTACGTTTACCAAGATTTCGATTTTGCTCGAAACCACAGCTTTGGTAACAGCAATGTCGAAGCAGCGTACGCCCTCGTAGATTATGAGTTGAATGAATCGCTTCGTTTTTCAGGCGGGGTGCGTGCAGAACATACGGATATATTTACCGATGCTGATCTTTTTCACGAGGAAGAGTATGCAATAAACGACATTCGAAGAGAGAATGTGGGTGGATTTGCTTTGGTTAATCCTGGTGTCATTAACCAATGGGACATCTTGCCGAGCGGAAGTTTGATTTACAAGATAAAATCCAAAACGGAGACACAGTCTAACTTACGCTTCAATTATAGCAAGTCTGTGGCTAGACCAAGTATTCGCGAGTTAAGCGATGCGGCTATTTACGATAACGAGTTCAGAACCTTGATCTACGGGAATTCAGATTTGAAATTGGTAAACATTACCAATTATGATTTCCGCGGAGAGGTATATTTCGCGAACGGCGACAATGTTTCTGCAAGTGTGTTTTACAAAGACTTCAACAACCACATTGAAATGGGATTCGGAAGTGCTGGTATTACTTGGGACAACGTTGACCAATCGACAGTGCGCGGCATAGAGTTGGAGGGGAAGAAGCAGATTGGAAAAAACATTGAGTTCAGAGCAAACCTAACGTTGGTGAAGTCGGAAGCGGAATTCGTTCGTAAGGATTTGCAGATTATAGACGGAAAGAAGGTTTACACGATTATAGATACGTTGTATCGTCCGATGTTTGGACAAGCACCGTACCTGTTCAATTCAATTTTGTCATACACTGCCGATTCTTTGGGGTTAACGGCAACAGTGAGCTACAACGTGCAGGGTCCACGATTGGTAATTGCAGGTTCAGTGAAAGGTCGTCCTGATGTGTACGAAATTCCACGTCACCTCGTAGATTTTAAAGTGAGTAAGACCATTGGTGAGCATTACCTAGCCAGCATCACTGTTCGCGATATTTTAAATTCTCCTGTGCGCCGAGCTTATGATTTGCCCAATGGTTATGTAGACTTTGATAATTTCAGATACGGAACAAATTTCTTGGTGAGCTTTGCTTACAAACTCTAATTAATCATTGAGATGAAGACATTATTAACGACAATACTTCTTTCCTTTTTCGCAGTTCATTACGCCTCTGCGCAATTGGAAAAGGTAATTATAGAAAAATATTACGTGAGCGATGCGAATGATGCCACAGACATAGATGGTGGCGGCGTTCCTGTGGGTTCAACTACTTACAGAATTTATCTTGACTTAAAGCCGGGTACAGTTTTGAAGCGTATTTATGGAGATGAGAATCATCCGTTTTCAATATCTAGTTCGGAAGTGTTTTTCAACAATGTTATCGACGGACGAACGTTTGCAAAAGATTTCATCAAAGGAAGGTATTTAGAGAACACGGTAGCGTTAGATACGTGGTTAACCCTTGGACAAACAGCTAAGCAAGGTACCAAGTATTTTTATGGAATTCTGAAAAATCAAGACACCGACGGTTCATTTGTAGGTGGCGTTAACAACGACGGCGGAAGTGCTTTGGTGCCTTCCGGTTTGTTGATTAACGAAGACCCGTCATGCGGGCTTGCATTGACGGTTGCAGACGGCATGGACACTTTGAACACCGCTCCAACCAATTGGCAGAGCAATGGGTTATTGGATTTCTTTTCTGGTGCAGATTCGACCTTATTTGGCTCTTTGGTTCCGCAAAGCTCTTTTGAGAGCTCGAGTTTTGCGTTAAGTTGTTCGGGCGTAACGGGCACGGTTGCTGACAGCAATCAGGTAATTATTGCGCAATTGACCACCTTGGGAGAGTTGGCGTTCAAGTTGAATATTACAGTTGAAGAGTTAGTAAACGGTGTTCCGACAATAGTCAATTATGTTTCTTCGGATACGTTGTTGGGTGAGAATGAAAAATACAGTAATTTATTGAGTTACCCATATTTCTGCGGGTGCAATGATGGAAATTATTTAGAGTACAATTCTTCTTTTGTCTGCTTTGAGGAAGGGTCATGTATTACTCCTGTTGTGTTCGGTTGCACCGATTCGTTGGCATGCAATTACGACCCTCAAGCCAACATTAATATTGAAGCGTTATGTTGCTATCCAGGAGCCTGTGCTGGTAGAAACATTGAAGAGGTTTGCCCTTCGTTGATGGGCAACGATTTCGACGTGAATGTTTATCCGAACCCGACGAGTGATGATATTACCATGAATATTATTTCGGGAACAACGAATAGCAATTGGTCTTATGAAGTCTACAACACCTATGGCTCGGTTAAGTTGTCAGGAATTTTTTCGACCACTGATTTGAACGTGGTACTGCCCTTGGAGCTTTCTAATTTGGACCCGGGCATGTATCAATTGAAAGTTTCTAACGGTGAATTGAGTAAGCACAAATTATTTATAAAGTTATGAGAGCGTATATGAATTCGTTCCTGCTAACGGCTGCTTTGTGTGTTGGCTTGTTATTTACCGGTTGCCAGGATGAGGTTGATCCGCCTCGAGTGATTGAAACGAGCACCGTAACCGATGTAGACGGAAACGTATACAAGACCGTGAAGATAGGCAACCAGTGGTGGATGGCCGAAAATCTAAAAGTAACACGGTTTAACGACAGTACCTCTCTTGCATTTATTTCAGTTAACGCATTGAATAGCGATTGGCAGAACTTAGTGGAAGCTGCATACACATCGTTGAACGATGGCCAATATGGGTTGTTATACAATTTTGCAGTAGTTGAGCACACAAAGAACATAGCCCCAGAGGGTTGGCACGTGGCAACCGACGAAGATTGGAAGGCGATGGAAAGAGAAATAGGAATGTCAAATAACGAGACGCAAGCTCTAGGTTGGAGAGGATTAATTGAAGGCGAGAAATTGACGTCTCTATTTTCGGAAGGTTGGCCTGAGGGAGCGGCCTTGTTCGGAACAGATGAATTCGGATTCAATGCCAAACCTGGAGGAGTTAGGGTATTTAACGGCGAAACGAATTTTCAAGGTAATACTTCATTTTGGTGGGCTGCTACAGCCAATGGCAATGAAGCATGGTACCGCTACATAGACGCGAACCAAACGCGTATTTTTAGACAACACACGTACAAGGGATACGGCATGAGTATTCGTTGCGTAAAGAATAACTAAGATGAAAAATTATTTTTTGCTTTTTATATTTTCAACTGCTTGCGTTTTTGGATGCGTTGCACAAACGAAACCTTCCTTCGGTGTGTATTACAATCAGGCATACACAACTTGTATAACCAAAGCAAATGTTGAATTGAATTGGTTGAAAGACGAATGGAGTCAGCTTGAGAGCGGGAGTATAGGGTATTCTGCGGGAGCCTTCGCTGAGCGTTCATTTTCACCGAAGATGAGTATTCGAGCGGGTGCTGGTTTTTCTACTTACGGAGAACGTGCAGACTCACTGAAAGACCTAGGAATTGATAATTACAAGACCGATTACCGTTTTATAGAGGTACCTGTTGTGGCGTGCTATTCTTTTGGAGCCAATAAGTACGCAAGACCCTATTTTTCTGCCGGATATACCTTGAATTATTTCATGAATAAGCGCATTACTTATTCGTTATTGGGATCGAACAGAGAAGAAAAAACAGTGCTTCAGGGCGATGAAAAAGCACTTAATCACGCTGTGCGTTTTTCCTTTGGATTCGACTTTGTTTTGAATAAAGAATGGAGTCTAAGAACCGAAGTCTTTGCCAATCAGTTTGTTTCTTCCTTAACAAACGACGGTGTTCGTCGCATGCCTTTTGCCGTTGGCTTGTCCGTTCAGCTTAGAAAAAAATAGTCCGTTTTTATTACGGCTTTCCGCCGAGAAAAGCCCGTGTTAACGCACCGTTAAGCAGTCTTAACAGACATTAAACTTTCGATCAGAATCTTTAACAATTTCGCAATTTAGTTTTCATTCAGAGGGCTTAGTTGGCATGCATCTTTGCCCCAAATTAATCTAAACTTATTTTATGAAAACTAAACAAACAATTCTAAAAGCATTTGCTTCTGTGGCATTTGCCATGGGTGCATTTGCAAGTGCAGATGCTCAATCAAACCTAGGTGCGAGCTGCGGTTGTCCGGCAGTTGCGTCACGTACTAGTATAAACGTTTCTTCTTTGCCAGGTTACGTGGCAATCCAAGGAACGTTCGGTGGAGAATTAACCCTAGGGGCGAGCTTCACTTGTAACAATACCTATATTCTAGACAAAAAGATTTACATTCCTGCAGGACAAACATTAACCATTGCTCCTGGAACAGTTATCAAAGGTGCTGCGAACTCTTTACCTGCTGAAGCAACTGCTTTAACTATCGAGCGTGGTGGAAAAATTATGGCTATGGGTACTGAGTCTTGTCCTATCGTTTTCACTGCTGCTGCTGATCCAATGGACGGTACTTATGCCGTTTCAAACGTAGGTAAGTGGGGTGGCGTAGTTCTTTTAGGTAAAGCAACGAATAACTTAACCTTGGCAGGTAACGGTCCATTCGTAGCGGGTGGAGCTGGTAAATTAGCTGTAGCTGATGGATTAGGAACTGTTGAAGGTTTTGCTTCTTCGAACCCACAGGACCAATACGGTGTAGCTACTACTATACCAGTATCGTATGTTTCTGCAACTTCACCAGCTACAACTTCGTATACTTTTGATCAAGCTATGACTGCTGGTGCGAGTGGAGCTTCAACCATTACTCTTTCTGGAAATGGTGCATATGTTCTAAACGGAATGCCAGTGTCAGGTTCAGGAATAGCCGTTGGAGCAACAGTTGTATCCGTTAGCGGAAACGTTGTTACCTTATCAGCTGCAAATACTGCTGCTGTTTCTGGAAACGCTGCGTTCACCGGAACATACCCATTAGCTGCAAGTACAGCGGGTTATTTCTGGGCAGGTACTGCAGGAACAGGTGTTACAACGAATTTTACAGCAGGGACAGGTCCTGTAGTTGGAGGTACTAACTTCGCAATTCCATTCATTGGAACTGCTGGTGGATCATTCGACGACAACGACAACTCAGGGGTTATGAAATACGTTTCTATCCGTCACTCAGGTGCTATCTTGGCTGTAGGTGCTGAAATTAACGGTTTAACATTGGCTTCTGTAGGTCGTGGAACAACAATTGATCATATCGAGATTGTTTCTTGTGCAGATGACAACATTGAAATTTTCGGTGGAACAGTTAACTTGAAATACATCACTACATTATTCGGAAATGACGATATGTTTGACTATGATTTGGGTTGGACAGGAAATGCTCAGTTTTTCTACGGAATGAAGAACACAACTTCTGGTTCAAGTCCAGATAATGATAACGGTATTGAAGCTGACTCTGATGATAACGCAACCAATATCGGTGCATCAACAACTCCATCAGGTGTTAGATCTCACCCGAAAATGTACAACTTCACTATCATTGGAAATGGTAAAGCTACAGGTACTTCAGACAATCGTTCAATTTCTGGTGCTAACTTTAAGGAAGGCGCGGAAGGTGAGTTATACAATTCAATCTTCGCTAACTTTAAAAACGGTATCAATTTGCAAAACACCACTGCTAATAGAACGTTTGAAGCATTCGATAACTGGTCAAATGATGCAGCTGACCAAGATCCTCAAGCTGTTAATAATAGCTTGTTAATTAAGTGTAACACTTTCGTTGGATGTACCAATGCTTTGGTAATTGACGCTAGTCATATCTCAGGAAATCCACAAGGTGGTGCTGCTCCTTCAGCAAACAATCTTACACAATTTACTACTACAGATTTAAACGTGGTTACTCCATTGGTAGATGATGTTGCAACTCCATTAGTTGTTGAGAACCAGATTCCAGGTTTTTCCTATGCTTTCACAATTGGTGCAAACAATTCAGTGACTGTTAAGAACGATGTAACTCCGAACCCAGCTTTGGTAACGACTTGTCCTGCTGCTCCAGTAAACGGTTTCTTTGAACCAGCTAACTACCGTGGCGCATTTTCTTCACAAGCTGGAAGTAACTGGTTGTCAGATTGGTCTTACTCTCAAGTATTAGAAGCAACTCAAGGAGTTGTTTTTTGTCCAACAGATTTGAATTCAGACGGTGTTACCAATGTAACTGACTTCTTGATTGAACTTGGGGCATTCGGAACAACTTGCGAATAAAATAAAATAAAAAAATAGGTTTCTGCAAGCCCACAAATTGTTGGGCCTTGCGGAAGCTTTAACCAAAAAATTATGAAAGCAATAAAATTTTTACTTGGATTAGGCTTGATGGTAGCATCATCGAGTGTTTTCTCGCAAGGCCTCGAGGGCATTGTTGTAGAGAAATATTATCAGGCTCAGGCAGCCGATCTTTCGGCAGCTAATGCGAACATTGAGCCAGGTGCGCCTGCTTTAACTACTAACTCCGTTACTTACCGCGTTTACGCTGACTTAGCAACGGGCTACAAGGTGAACGCTATTTATGGTGACTTAGCACACCCTGCGAATTTTACTACAACTACGGGATTTTATAATCACAATGCTGGTGCTGATGTTCTTTCATCAACCTCTACTGCAAATCAAATTTTACAAAACTCGAGATTGTTAGATTCATACTTAACAATTGGTGCAGTATGCACTGGTAAAGTTGGGGTTATAGAAGCGGAAGATAATGACGGAGCTTTAACACACGCTACTGGTCTTTTGCAAAACAACCCAGGTGGTACTTGTTTCGGTTCTCCAATCTTTGGAACAAATGCTAAAGATGGATTGGTTGCATCTTCTGGAACTACTTTTGCAACGGTTTCTGCAGTAGGTCTTGGTGGTACAATATTGGATGCGTTGGGTGCTAACGGAGGATCAGTTGTTTCTTTTAACGATGGTTCTTACTATACTCAAAACGGAATTGTAGGTCCAGCATCTTCAACAACTAACAAGGTGTTAATTGGTCAATTCACTACAGATGGTGAATTCAGTTTCGCTATGAATATACAGGTTGGTCTTGCAACAGGTGGAGGTGTTCAGTACTACGTTTCTTCAAATCCAACGGGTTCTGAATTAACGCTTCCTTCATTAACTCTTGCACCAAACGCAGCTCCAACAGTATCTGTAGCTGGAACGATTGTTAGCTCTGGCGCTGCAGCAGGTGCAAATATCATTAACGGAACTGCTATGAAATTCACTGCAACTGCAGCTGACAACGTATCGGTTACTGACGTTAAATTCTATGACGGTGCAACACTTCTATCTACTGATGCTACTGCCCCATATGAGCATTTATACACGGCAGTTCAAGGATCTCACACTATTACTGCTGTAGCGACTGATGATCAATGTGTAACTACTACATCAACTGCTTATTCGTTTACTTCTGCTCCGAACCAAGCACCTGTTGTTACAGTAACTGTTCCAGCGAATCCAACAACAACAGTTGAAGGAAACGTTATAACTTTCACTGCTACAGCCACTGACGTTGACGGTTCAGTTGCTGGTGTTCAGTTCTATTTAAACAACGTTGCTGTTGGAAGCGTGGATAACTCATCGCCTTACCAATACACTTATACTGCTGTTTTAGGTTCTGGACAATTAATTAAGGCAGTTGCTACAGACGACCTAGGATTAACAGGTACTTCAAGCAATACTACATTAAACGTTCTTGCTAACGTTCCTGCATCAGTCTCTATGACTGGTCCTTCTGCATCTGGAACTTATAACAGTTATGTTAGTGCTGCTGCTGCTGCTGCGGTAACACCAACAGCACAATCTTTGACTCCAATGACCTTTACTGCAACTGCTGCAGATTCTGATGGAACTGTTTCTTCAATGAATTTCTATTTGAACGGTGTACTATTGGGAGCTGGCACACTTACTAGTGGTACAACAAGCAATGGAACATACTCATACACTTGGAACAGTCTTTCAGGCACACAGGTTATTACTGCAAAAGCAACAGACAGCAACGGTGCTGAAACAACTTCTGCAACGTTAACTGTTGTAATTAACGATTTACTTGCATTACCATACGAAGTAAAGGACGTAACTCAATTGTGTAATTTACCAACGTTCTGCGTGCCAGTAGGAGTTTCTTCCACTTACACTGTGGACAACGTAAAAGGATATGACGTAGTTATGACTTACGATGCTACTAAAGTTGCACCAGTTGTAAATGCTAACACAGGTTACAACGTAACTGTTTTCAATGCCTTAAACGTAACAGCTTCAATAGTTGATGTTTCAGCTGCAATTCAAACACCAGGTACTTTGAACATTGCGTTGTATTTCAATGGATCGGCTCCTGCGAGTGCAGAATGGAATGGAACAAACGCAAACATCTTCTGCGTAGAATTCGCACGTATTGCTCCAGCATCCCCTACTGCTCCAGGTTTCCAACCTTTCGAGGAATCTACTGTAGCAATCTCTTTCCTTCAAGAAAGTAGAATTACTGGGGTTATCGAGAAGCCAGTAACTGCTGGTCAAATGATTTCAACCACTGAGCAAAACTATGTGGCAACCATAGACTATTGGTCAGGTAACGGCGACATTGCTTATGATGTAGCTTCTCCGAACACGTATTTGATCACAAACATTCAAGGTGTTTTCGGTAACGGTACTGAAACTTCTGTGAATCCAGTTGTTCCAAACGTTACTGGTCAATTTACGCATGTTTTGAATACATTGGTAGGTGGTGTTAGAACTGCGGTTCCAAACATCGCTATCAAGCGTGATGTAAACAACATTAATTCTGTACTTCTTATCGTTAACAGTTCTGATGCGGTAATCGCGAAAACAATTTTGTTGAACCAGCCTTTACAAGGTGGTGTTAACCCATCGGTTTATCAAATGATTGCTTGTGATGTTAACCGTGACGGAGTTTTAAGTGCGGGTGACGTTTCACAAATGCAACAAAGAACTGTAGGGATTTTGCAAGAATATTTGCAAGTTGGTTTCTACAATGCTGACGGAACTCCTATTGCTAACGCAGGTCCTTCTAAAGACTGGTTGTTCATTGATCCAGCATCTCTTGCTACTGCACCATATACAATCTCAGCAACCTTCCCGTTCAACGACGGTGTTGGTTACTCAAAAGCGGATGTTCCAGTAGTACCATTCTACTTGCCTACAAACGTTCAGAACTACACTGCTAACGACGCTTCTTGTCCAACTGTTGGTACTGCTGCTTACAAAGGTGTCATGCTAGGAGATGCTAACGGTTCTTATGCAACGTACACTGCTGACGGTGTATTGAAAGGAAACGAAGCGGATTACATTTTGGTTGATTTAGGAAATGTAATTGTTGAAGGAACGAAGGTTTCTGTTCCAGTTTCTATTGTTTCTGAAGAGCTAGTAAATGCATTCGATCTTGCATTGGGTCTTAACGAGAACACGTTGTCTTATGTATCTATGGAAGACACTCAATTGGGTTCTTCTAGCGCTGCTTTCTACAACGAAAACGACAAGACATTCCGTCACACATCTTTCAACGTGAACAATTTCTCAGCTAACGCGAGAGTGGCTTTCTTCACTTTCGAAACAGTTGATGGAACAATTTCTGAGAAAGATTTCACAAGTGAATTAGCATTGTTAAACGATAAATCAGTTGAAGTGAGATTTACTAAATCTGCTGATCTTGTTACTAACAGTGTCGATATCTACCCTAACCCATCGAACGGTATGTTTACTGTAACGTCTAAAGTAGACGGAAGAGTTGATATTGTAGATGTAACAGGTAAATTGGTTCACCCAGGTGTTATTGTAAAAGCTAATCAAATGATTGAAGTTAACATGCCTGAGCTAAGCGCTGGTGTATACTTCGTTCGTATGTACAGCAACAATTCAATGACAACTGAGCGTATCGTTATCAGCGAATAATTTTTTAGAAAAGATTGATTTGAATTCAAAGAAAAGGTTGCTCTTCGGAGTAACCTTTTCTTCATTTTAAAAAAATAACATGATGAAGAAACTGATACTTGTTTTTACTCTGGCTCTTGCCGGATTTTGTTATTCAATGAATGTTCATGGCGCTACCCGTAAATCTGAAGATGCATTGACGTTGTCAGATACTCTTGTCTTCGATTTATCTGCCGCAACCTATTCCAACAGTGGGGGTATTTATTACATAGATATTCCCGTGTTAATTCATTCGACCGATCCAGGAATTAATGGTCTGGATTTTTATTTTTTGTTTAATTTAAGTAAAATGACATACGTGAGCACCGTATCGTTGGTTGGTGGACTAAGCACGTTGAGTTTTTTTAATTCGGGCAACCTATTGCTGACGAATACATCCTCCGGTACTTCTGTTACTTATTCGGCACCTTTGTATACACAGCTACTTAAGCTAAGATTCTCATTGGCAGATGCCTGCACAGAAATAGTAACATCTGATTTTTCCAATATCCTTACTTTGATCAATGGTAATCCAAGTAGCTATTTGTTTATTGGCCCGTCAGAGGCACCACCGTTTGAAATTCAACAACCACAACCGTATTGCAGTACCGATGAAATTGTATTCAACTACCCATACACTACTATCAATGGTAGAATTATTCAGTCGTATGCCTGGGATTTTGGAAATGGTCAGTTCAGCGGTTTGCAAACTGCCACTGTTGTTTATGCGACAGAAGGAGATTACCCAGTTGTCTTAACCCTAACAACCGTAGATGGTTGTGTTTACCCGATTCAAAACATAGTATCTATTTCACCTTCGCCGGTTGCGGCTTTCTCGAGCAACTGGGATGAACCTACAAACGTAGTAAGTTTCACCAATGAGTCTACGATTACTACCGGATCTATTAACCTGTATACCTGGGATTTCGGAACGAGTACTTCCAATTTACAAAATCCAGATTACACGTTTCCAATACAAGGGTATTACGATGTAACCCTTACTGCAACGTCCGATTTAGGTTGTACAAGCTCAATTACACAATTGGTTACCGCCATTGATATTATAGAGTTGGACAATAGAAATTTCCATATTTTCCCTAATCCAGCCAATGACTTTATTCAAATAGAATCTAATTTTCATACTGTTGGAAGAATTGCCGATGTAACTGGAAGAATTCTAACAGAGAACTTTATTATTCAAGCCAATCAAGTAACGAATTTTGATGTTTCTACTCTTTCAACAGGTTTTTATTTCCTAGAAAGTATTGACGGAGACACCATTTTCAGAGAACGATTTGTAGTTGAAAATTAGAATTTTGACAAGTAGATTTCTATTTCTTAACATTCAGTCTCAATAAACATCGCATTTTTGCAAAATGGAAAAGAGAAGAATTGGAATAGAAAGAGAGCTTTCGTGGTTGCAATTTAACGAGCGCGTATTGCAAGAGGCACAAGACAATCACCTGCCCTTGCTCGAGCGCTTGAGATTTTTAGGTATTTTTTCCAGCAACTTAGACGAGTTTTTCAAAGTTCGATTTGCAACCCTGCGTCGTGAATTGAAGGCTTTGAGAAAGAGTAATTTTTCTGCTGCAAACGCACAGAAAAAACAACTCGAAATTATTCACGACCGTGTTATTGAGCTTCAACTGAAGTTTGATGCAACTTTCGAAAAGACCAAAGAGGCGCTGGCTATCAACGGGATTCACTTCAAAAATGAATCTCAAGTTACCCCATCTCAAAAAGAGTTTCTTGAAGCTTATTTTGAAGACCAGGTGCGCCACCACATTATTCCAATCATGTTAAAAACGCGAGGAAATATTCCTCCGTTGAACGACAACGAGCTTTATCTCATTGTAGACATCAACACCCGCGCAAAAGAAAAGGTGCATGCCCTAATTGAGGTGCCTACTGCTATTCCTCGATTCGTGACGCTTCCAACATTTGATGGTTCCGTGAATGTGATTATGTTAGAAGACATTATTCGCCTGAATTTGCGAAAGATTTTTAGCGTTTTCAAGGTTTCAAGTGCGAAAGCCTACGATATTAAGGTGGTTCGTGATGCGGAGTATGAAGTGGAGCAAGATTATTCGAAAAGTGTTTTCGATAAAATTTCGAAGAGTATTCAGCAGCGCGACAAAGGTGAATATGTTCGCTTGAATTTCGATAGAAAATTACCCCAAGAGTTGTTGACGTTTTTGTTGACGAAAACAAAAATTAAAGACGCTGAGAATATTATTCCTGGAGGGAAATACCACAACAAGCGTGATTTCTTGAAGTTCCCTGCGTTTAATAGACCTGACTTGAATTTCAAGCCTTCTCCGCCGTTAACGCACATTGTTCTAGCAAAATCGCAGAATATTCTAGACACCGTAGCGAAGCAAGATATTTTATTGCATTACCCCTATCAAAAGTTTACGCACGTTTTAGACATGCTGCGTGCCGCGGCCATTGATCCGTTGGTGAGAACCATTCGCATCACCATGTATCGCATTGCTAGCGACTCGCATATCCTTCACGCATTAGTGAATGCGGCGAAAAACGGAAAGCGGGTCGTAGCCATTGTTGAGGTTCAAGCGCGATTCGATGAAGAACACAACATTGAAATTACGCGAATCCTTCAAGACGCTGGAGTGGAGGTTATACCCGGAGTTCCCGGATTGAAGGTGCATTGTAAGATTTTTCAAATTAGTCGAAAAATAGATGGTATAACCGAGCGCATTACGCACATAGGAACGGGCAACTTTCACGAGAAAACAGCGAACATCTATTCAGATATAACACTGTTAACGGCGCATTTGGAAATTGGACGCGAGGTTAGAAAATTATTCGAGTTTTTTGAAGCCAATTTCCACCGTCCTATTTTCAAGCACTTGCTTGTCTCTCCGTTCAATACACGAAGAAAATTAATGGAGAACATTCAACGTGAAATTCATTTCGCGAAGAAGGGGAAACACGCTTCCATTATTCTTAAGATTAATAATTTAACCGATGAGACGCTCATAAAAAAGCTTCTCGAAGCTGCCGAGGCGGGGGTGCAAATTTCATGCATCATTCGTGGCGTTTGTCTACTTCAGCCTTCAACAAAAAAGCAGAAGAAGAATATTCACATGCGCAGCATCATAGGTCGATACTTAGAGCACGCGCGCTTGTTTGTTTTCAATAATGGAGGAGATGAAGTAATCTTGTTTGGAAGCGCCGATTTAATGACGCGTAACCTAGATTACCGCGTGGAAGTAACTACTCCCGTGTACAATAATTCACTCAAAGCTGAAATTAAAGAGTGGCTGCAGATTCAATTATCTGACACCACGAAGGCACGATCGCTTCATTCTGGAGAGATCAATAACTATATTTGTCCGCTAGACTCGAAATTATTAAAAGACAGCCAAGTAGAATGGAAAAAATACTTGGAATCGAAGTCTGCAAAGGTATAAATTGAAATTTAGAATATAGTGAGAATAGCCGCAGTTGATATTGGCTCGAATGCCATTCGTTTGTTTGTTGCAGAGGTTTTTTTAGACTCTGGAAAGATAGAACTAGATAAAATAAGTCACACCCGAATACCCATTCGCTTGGGTGAGGATGTGTTTACATACGGAAGAATTTCTGAGAAGAAGGAAATGCAGCTTACTCAAGTTTTAACCGGCATGAAGTTGCTCATTGATTCTTTGGATGTAGAACATTTTAGATTCTGTGCAACAAGCGCCATGCGCAGCGCAGAGAACGGCAGAGAGGTTGTAAATGCTCTTGAGATTAAGACAGGTTTAGCTATAGACATTCTTTCCGGTGCAGAAGAAGCCGATATTATTTTCGGAAACTTCGAGCAACAAGAATTACCCAAGACCAAGAACTATTTATTCATAGATGTTGGCGGAGGAAGTACCGAGTTAAGCATCATAGAAAATTTTGAACGGAAGCACAGCCAATCTTTCGAAATAGGAACTGTGCGCATGCTCATTAACGAACAAGAAAAAGTTCCACGAGCCATTTCTTTTTGGTTGAAGGAGTATTTGAACGCGGGTTTAACATATGAGGCCATTGCAACCGGTGGAAACATTAGCTCGGCTTTCAAAATGTTAGAGAAAAAACAACGCGAACCCATTGCTGTAAAAGAGTTAGAAACCTTGCTCCGCACTCTTTCGAAACTTACACCGCACGAACGTGTGAAGAAATTTACCATTCGACCAGACCGCGCAGATGTGATTGTCCCCGCATTGAATCTCTACACGCAAGTCGCGAACTCCGCCAATATTGAAAAGATATTCGCTCCGAAATTCGGGTTGGCAGACGGTATCGTTTTGAAATTGTTCAAGTCTCTTTAATTCCGACAAGGATACTTTTCGAGTCTTCGTGTATTTTCGCTACATGAACGCGAAAACAGTAGAGAACTCTATAACTACCATCACCGAACTTATGGTTCCTTCCTATGCTAATTTTAGCGGAAAGGTGCACGGTGGTATACTTCTTTCTATTATGGATAAAGTAGCTTATGTGGCAGCTGCAAAACATTCTGGAACCTATTGCGTTACTGTTGCCGTGGAAGGCGTAGAATTTTTAAATCCTGTTGAAGTAGGCGAACTCGTTTCGTTTCAAGCGTCTGTCAATTACGTGGGCAATACCACCATGATTGTAGGTATTCGCGTCGAGTCACTTAATCCGAAAACAAGCGTCGTGAAGCACACCAACTCTTGCTACTTCACCATGGCGGCAAAAGATGAGGCAGGCGCACTCATGCAAGTGCCTGAATTAATTCTAGAAAGCGAAGAACAGATTAGAAGATTTTGTGAGGGAAGAGCGCTACGCGACTATTCAAAGAAAAAACGAGATTTGTTGAAGTCAGATTTGAAGGGAGTGACTCACGCGCAGCTTTTAGAACAATGCAACGAAGAACGTTGTATCGTAAATATTAAAGATTAATTCGTAAGAATGCGATCGTTGCTGATTCTCCTTTGCGTCGCGCTTTCGCTTCACTCGTTTGCTCAGTCGAAAAAGACATTAGCACTTCTTCCGAATGTAACGTGTATATCGCTCGATACTTCTATTGTTCGACCAAGCTCTATTCAGGTATTTTACAAGGACGAACTTATTAAATCCGGATATCGCTACACGGTGCATGGGCAAATGCTTTTGCGGGATACCCTTTTAAATGATACGCTGCGCGTTGAATTCGAGACACTCAATATTCCTTACAACGCATTTTTGCAGGTATACGAACCGCAATTCGGAAAACGCGATGTGTTCCAATTCGGGACTATTCAAGCGCCGCAGGTAGAACGTTCTTACGATGCGATTCAAAAGAGCGGCTCTATTACGCGTGGAGTGTCGCTCGGAAATCAACAAGACCTGGGCGTTCAGTCCTCACTCAACCTTCAACTTACAGGAAAAATTGCGAATCGTTTTCAATTGCTTGCTTCCATTTCCGACAACAACATTCCCGTTTCTTCTTCCGGAAGCACGCAGCAATTTCAAGAGTTCGATCAGGTGTTTATTCAGCTGACAGATAAGCGAAATAAAATTATTGCCGGGGATTTTACCTTGCCCCTTCGCACCCATTACTTCATGAAATACACGAAGCGAGGTCTAGGTTTATTCGTTCAAAACACCAGTGAAATCAGATCAGAGGGTATTTTGAAAAGTGAAGCTTCCGTTTCTATTTCGAAGGGTAAATTCAACCGACAAAGTATTCAAGGGATAGAGGGAAGTCAGGGCCCATACCGTCTACAAGGTGCCCAAGGCGAATCGTACATCACCGTTCTTGGCGGGACGGAAAACGTTTACATCGATGGAAAAAAGTTGATTCGCGGACAAGACCAAGATTATCTCATCGATTACAATTCAGCAGAAATTGTTTTCACCCCAAGAAATAGAATTACGAAGGACAAACGTATTGTCGTTGAATTTCAATACAGCGATCGTCAATATGCACGTCCGTTAATCACAGCCGATTTCGAATACACTACGAAGAAGGGAACAACTTACGTTCAGTTTTTTCAAGAAATGGACGCGAAGAATCAACCCTTGCTTCAGACCCTCACTGCCGAAGATCGCGTTACGCTTATGCAAGCGGGCGATGCGTTTTCAAGCACGAACGTCAGCGGAATAGACAGTGTAGGATTCCTTTCGGATCGGGTGATGTACGCGTTAATAGACACTCTCACATACACAAACGTTTTGGTTTATTCCATCAATTCGAGCATTGCTTTTTATACTGCGAATTTTACGTTTGTTGGAAATGGGAATGGCGATTATGTTGAAAATGGATTTTCATCGTACGGAAAAGTTTTCAAGTGGGTAGCTCCAGTAGATGGTGTGAAGCAAGGAAACTACGACCCCATTCAAAGGCTAACAGCTCCGAAAAAACAGCGCATGCTCGTAGCAGGACACACTGCGAATTGGGGAAAAGAAACAAATTATTGGAGCATGAATGTGGAAGGCGCATACACCGATTACGATGCGAATACGTTCTCAAGTTTGAACGATCAGAACAACAAAGGCTTTGCAATGAAAGCGAATTTGAAAGAGAAGATTGCAGGAAGGAAGGAAGGTAAAGTTTTTCTTTGGGAAATAAATACAGAGAACTTGTCATCTGCATTCAATCGAATTGAACGCTTTCGTGAGGTCGAATTTGAGCGTAACTGGAATACCAGATCTATGCTCCGCTACGGCGAAAGCGAATGGTTGTCCGAAGCCAAAGTTGTTCGCGAATTTTCTTCAGGGAAATTTATTTCTGTAAGTGGTGCGCATTATGAAATTGGTTCGGTCTACCAAGGAAATAAAATGAAATTTTTAGTGAACGCAGATCTTTCGAAACGTACCAAGCTTCAAATAGATGCCTCTGCCTTAGAGACTAACGGCGCAGTAAGTTCTTCGTTCATTCGTCAAAAGGCCCATCTCTACAGGGAAGGCGAGCGTTTTACTTTTGGAGTTCGAGATGAACAAGAACAAAACACGTTTGCAGTTCCGCAGCAGTCTTATAAGTTTTTCGATGGAGAAGCCTACTTCCGATCTACAGATACTACTCATCGTGCGTTCAAACTATTTGTTCGAAACAGAAAAGATTATGCTTTTGTAGTGAATGAAGTCACCCCAATTTCTTCGGCAAATAATTATGGAATCGAATTTCGTAATACCACAAAGGGTGGAAGTTATTTCGCAATTACCGCAAGCAACCGACAATTGGTTTCGTTGAACAGTTTAGCCCTTATCAAGCCGCTGAGTAGTTTACTCGGACGAATTGAATTTCGAACCCCACAAAACAAATGGGCACAGTTGAATTTGTTTTACGAAACGTCAAGCGGTTTGGAAGCGAAGCAAGCTTTTATTTATGCTGAAGTCCCTGCCGGACAAGGCGTGTATGTTTGGAATGACTACAACGACAACGGCATCAAAGAGCTTTCAGAATTTGAAGTCGCTGCGTTTGCGTATGAAGCGAATTACGTGCGTCTGCCCGTTCAGACAACCGATTATCAGAGTGTTTACACAACGGCATTTACTACTTCTTTGAATTTGAATCCACGACAATGGAAGAATAAAAATTCGAATTTGTACAATGCAATGAAAGTGTGGAGCACGCAGCTCATGAGTCGCGCAGAGCGGAAATCTACTTACGGTGGAATCGAACATATTTCACCGCTGTATACCAATGAAGATTATTTGGTTTCTGCTGGAAATGTTTTTCGAGGAACACTTTTCTACCGCAAGTCGGATCCCAATTTCAGCGCCGATTTTACTTCGCAGAAAGTCATGAATAAGGCGTTTCTTCTTTCCGGATTTGAAACGCGCATTGAGCAGTCCTTCACAACTAATTTCAGGAAGGCAATTGAATCAAGCACTCAGTTTTTATTGCAATGCACTTCCGGAAACAAACAAACCTCTTCAGACTTTCTAGCGACGCGAAATTTTTCTTCCACATACATCACTGCAACTCCTTCGTTAGCGTTTCAACCTACAAACAACAAACGTTTTTCAGTCTTAGGCGAATACGCAATCAGAAAAGGCAATGCTAGCGAATCTGCCTTCCAAGCGCAAAGCCTTTCTGTGGGCGCCGATGCGCAAGTAGAATCTAAAAACGGACAGTTATTCAAAAGTGAATTCAAGTACATACGCATTGAATTCGAAGGCGATGCAACAGGACCAGTTGTGTATGATGCGTTAGGCGGATTGCAAGCAGGAAATAACCTCACCCTTGCATGCGCATGGCGCAAAACAATCAATCAGAATTTACAACTTTCGTTGAATTACAATGGAAGAAAAAGCGATGGACGCGAAATTGTTCACGCCGGAAATATGAGTGTGCGTTTGTTGTTTAACTAAACCACATCATAATTTCTTCCAACTGCGCAGCATCCACATCGAGCTTATTCTTCTTGCGGTATTGATTCAAGTTTTGGTGCAATGCGGTTGGCTTAGTTTCCTTCAATTTATCCAATGAAAGAAATCCCATGCTTACGATTGCTTCTATCCAATGTGCTTGAATTCCTTTTGCTTCAAACGACGCAAGATCTGGACCTTCTTGTTTCTTCTCGGGACGCATTTGTGGGAAGAACAACACCTCTTGAATGCTCTCGTTGTTGGTCATCATCATAACCAAGCGATCTACACCAATGCCCATTCCGGAAGTAGGCGGCATGCCGTATTCCAACGAACGCAAGAAATCGTAGTCAATGAACATGGCTTCATCGTCGCCGCGCTCCATAAGGCTCGCTTGTTCTTCGAAGCGCTCGCGCTGGTCAATAGGATCGTTCAATTCTGAATAAGCATTCGCCAATTCTTTTCCATTCACCATTAATTCGAAACGCTCGGTAAGTTCAGGGTTTTCGCGGTGACGCTTACACAACGGCGACATCTCTACAGGATAATCTGTAATGAATGTTGGTTGAATGTAATGCTTCTCGCACATCTCACCGAATAGGGTATCGATGAGTTTTCCTTTTCCCAAATTTTCTCCGGCATCTAATCCCAATTCTAAACACTTCGCACGAAGCTCGTGTTCAGACTTTCCGGTAATATCGAACCCAGTGTACTCTTTAATCGCATCGGTCATAGTAACGCGCGCGAATGGGGCTTTAAAGCTTAATGTTTTTTCTCCGAACTGAACTTCAGTTTGTCCAAGCGCTTCCATGGCCACATGCTCCAACATTTGCTCGGTGAAATTCATCATCCAGTTGTAGTCTTTGTAGGCCACATAAATTTCCATCACAGTGAATTCCGGATTGTGCGTGCGATCCATTCCTTCGTTGCGGAAATTTCTACTGAATTCGTAAACGCCATCGAATCCGCCTACAATAAGTCTTTTCAAATACAACTCATTCGCAATACGCAAGTACATGGGAATGTCGAGCGAGTTGTGGTGAGTTTTAAACGGACGCGCAGATGCACCACCTGGAATGGCTTGAAGAACGGGAGTATCAACTTCTAAATATCCTTTGTCGTTGAAGAAGTTGCGCATGGCGTTCACAATCTTGGTGCGCTTCACGAAGGTGTCTTTCACTTTCGGATTCACCACAAGATCTACATAGCGCATGCGGTAACGCAATTCAGGATCGG
>Ga0209358_10000679_pt1 | contig 29003 bp, 57 predicted proteins | sample LauGreFa1BDMLBSN_2_FD_187574 | JGI IMG/M metagenome (GOLD analysis project Ga0209358, IMG submission 187574) | Freshwater lake microbial communities from Lake Michigan, USA - Fa13.BD.MLB.SN (SPAdes) (version 2) | ecosystem: Environmental > Aquatic > Freshwater > Lake | place: Lake Michigan, USA...
AGAATTAACTCTTTGGCTAGGTTTTCTACATCCATTATTCAGTACCAGTTTGAGCAGAACTTAATTGCTTGGTAAGTTGGTTCAAGAAGTCTTCTTCCATGCCTGAAATCTTGTTGTTTTTCTCAGCCATCTGCAATTCAACAATCTTAGACTTGTTTTTGATGTCAGCTTCCTTCAACATCAACTCAGCAATCTTAACTCGCTTGTCAAATTCCCTAGATGCTTGGTCATCTTCATTAGGAAGATTCTTAGTTATTGCCGCCATGTTCTTAGCTTGTACTTCTTGCGGCATTAACTGCGCTTCAACAGCCAGTTTAGTGGCTTCAGCACGATTTTGCTCTGCTTGCGTAGTATTAACAGCAATCTGAGCCTGTGCCGCTTGTACCGCCAACTGCTGTTGCATCTGCTCCATCTGCTGTGCTTCAGGATTTGGTTGCATCATCTCATCCAGCTTGGCAATCAACTCCATTCTGTTAGACAGACTGCTGTTTCCTACAATTCCTTTAAGCAAAATAGGCAAAACAGGGGTGTTTGCACCCAAAGTCTGCAACAAACCAATGAATTGCTGTTGTTCATACTCACGGGCAATGATTCCAAGGGTTGCAGTAGGTATGAAATTCATGTCCACAGAGGGATAACGCTCTGGGTCAAACTGCATATAGCGGAAAGCCGCTTTTTTGATGAATGGAACAAGGAAATCTTCTTGGAAATTCACCAAAGTGCGCTTGTATTTCTTGATGATGGAGGCAACAGCCATCGACATACCACCACCATCACGGCTAGATTGGGAAACCATGCCGTTCGAGTCCAAAGTACCAGTAGCCTGAAGCAACATACGCTCAAATTCTTTGGCAGTTGCTAGGTTATTGGGGTCATTTTGACCAAACTTGAATGGGTAAATGATCTCATTTGGGTTGCCATTGGTAAGAATAGCCTTACCAGCCTTGACTTCAAACTTCATACCACGGGGCAAGCGTGTGGCATCCATAGCAACCATAGGGGCAGTGGTCAAAGCGAGTGAATCCAAGTGAGCCCGAGTCTGAGCATCAATAGCTTTCTGCATATTGAAGGCTTTTTCCACTGTACCTCGCCCCAACAAGCGGTTCGGAACTGTATCGTCTTGGTAAGACATTACAGGTCTATCTTTCATCATGTAGGGGTTTTCTTCAGCCTTGAGCAACAGACCATCGTTGGCAATCACGACAATGGCTTCAACCATGTCTGTGTAGTCTTCAGCCGCTGAATTCTCAGGGAACAACTCAACAATGTCTTTGTTTTCTTCCATGTTGTTAAGGTATTCACGAGGAACTAACCCGTAGTACGTCAACAAAAGAACCTTTTCATCTTGGTACTGGCTAACCTCTTGGGTAGGCTCTAAGTCAGTATCTTCATAGGTGGGCGTGATGTCTACCTTGCGATAGATGCCTTTTTCAATACCAGCTACAACCTTGTGGATAGAGACGTATTTCTCAATAGCCACGCCCATGCAGTCATCAATAGATGTTCCATTAGGGTCAAACAAGAAGTTCTTCGGGTTGATAGGCATGATCTTCACGCCAATCCTGTCTCTCTCAATCACGCCAATAGCGGCTTGACCCTGTTGATTAGGGATGAGTTGAGTAGAGGGAATAAATTCTTTTTCAGTCTTGACAATGATCTCGCCAATGCCTGTTCCATAGATTTCAGCCATCAACTCGATCTGGTCGATAGATTTCCTGATCTTGTCTTTCTTGAAGTCTTCCATTAATTGAGCTTTAATCATCTCAACATCAATGGGATTTCCATTAACGTCTTGGATGTTGTCCTCAATGTCAAAGAAGTCACCCTGACCAAAGATAGCTTCCATGATCTCGGCATGGCGAGTCTCGACTGCTTGTTGGGTAGCAGGAGTTACGATTCGGCTACGCTCAGACTCACGGGTCTTGTCTTCAGAAGCCCATTGACCTCGGAAGATGCGTTCGTATTCCAGCCAATCAGGAAGAAAGTTGGTATCTCTGTAGTCACGCCACTTAGTACAGTGGTCAACAACAAATGCTGTAAGTTCTTCGTCAGCCTCGGTAGGCTGATAAAACTCGTTTTGCTCTAACTTGACTTGTTTGTCTGTTGCCATTTATATCCCCGAAATAATATCTAGAGGCTCCCACTCATCTTCTTGGTCATCAACAAAGTATGAGGTTACAGCCAGTTGGTCAATGTAGGAGAGAGCATCAGGCAAGTCATCGTGAACACCTTGTGAGGGAAACATCAAAAGTTGATCTTTGAATTCATCCCAATCTTCCTCGGAGTTCAGCACAATACGCCCATGCTCAAACCTTCCTTGGAGACTCCAGATAATTCTGTCAGTCTTTTTCCTGTTGCCATGCGTTAAGTCAACTATGTGGGAATATACATTATTTTTCCTCATTAGGTCACTCAAATAAGGCAAAACAGCGTTTTTTAACGCTCCCCTCTCAATTCCAACACTCAAAGGGCGGTATTCCCGCATCTTCAGCAGAATCGTGGCGGCAGTCTCCCGAATGTCCCAACGCCCATAAACAATCTCTTTGACAAACCACTTGCCATCCTCAGTCACCTTGACCACAGCTACGGCAGTCTGGTCTAGCCTTTTCTTAGAGTTAGCCGCTTGTCTAGCCACTTCCTCAAAGCCAGCCAAGTCAACAGCTATGAAGTAAGAACCATACTCAGGTTCTTCCCCGTACTTAATCCATTCTTCTTTAAAGACATCTGACCCTGCATTGTCGAAAGATGCCATATACTCTTGCTTGAAGGCGAACGAACTTAGGGTCTTCTTTGCACTCTCTATTTCACTAGGGTCGATCAAAGGGTTGTCTTTTGTGGTGAAATGCCAACTTTTCCAGTCTGTATCTTCTTCTGACATTCCAAGTTTAAAGATGTCATAGAAGAAATTGCGACCCTTGGGAGTGCCGATGAACATAGCCCTACCCTTTTTGTCTGACAGAGAAGCACGAATAACCTGTTCCCATGCTTCTGGTTTGATGTCTGCAACCTCGTCAAGCACAGCATAGGTGAGCGACACTCCTCGCAAAGTATCTGGTCTATCTGCACCTCGGACATAAATCTTTGCTCCGTTTATCAAGGTAATGTCCATATTATTGATGTGGCTGGCTTGGATAACCTCCCGCCCCAACTCCATCAATACATCCCAAATAATCTGACGAGCCTGACCATTGGTAGGTGCAACATAAAGCACAGCAGAGCCAGCAGTACATTGCAGTCCTTCAATCAATAGGGTGATGGCTGAGAGTCTAGACTTACCGCAACGCCGCCCTGCCGCAATGACTTTGAACCTTGTTTTATCACTAAAAACAATTTGTTGCCACGGAAGCAAACTAAAATTTAAATCAGACATTGTGATCTTTCAAATACTGCATTGCCTTTAACAAAACATCTTGATTGTCCTTGAAAGAACCTAATCCTGTGTTGCAGTTTTTGCAAAGTAACTTTCTTGTTTTCCCAGTTGTGTGGCAATGATCTACGGCTAACCTTGCTGGTTCTTTTGTTTTGGAATGTACAAAAGTTTCTGGGTTATTGCAAATAGCACATAAACCTTTTTGTTGTTTGTGCATCTGCTCGTAATCTTCGTATGAAAGACCAAACTTCCTCAAGTTTGTTGTTCGTTGATATTTCTTTACCTTATCAGGATTGTTCTTCTTCCACAATAACGATGCAACTTCTAGCTTTTCCTTGTTTTCTTCTTTGTATTTTTTAAGTTGGGCTTGAAGTTTGTCTTTTTGCTCTACATAGCGTTTTGCATGATATTTCTTACTGCAATCAATGCAATGATACTGAAAGCCATCCTTTTCCTTTTTTGCTTTATGGAAGCATGAAGTTGGCTTGTACTCAACACAGCTTAAGCAAAGTTTTGTTTCCATGTAACCATCCTTTATAGATGGTGAATTATATCACAAACATTCTTTAAAGCAAAGACTTCTTGTTGCCAAGGCAGGAGGCTAAAGTTAAGGTCAGACATCTTTGCTTTCTATATCTTCAGCTTCTACTGTGTTGTCACCAATGGTTACACCACCAATGCCTGAAATCGTAATGTTTACGGCACTTCTCTGATTCTTCTCTTTTTCAAACAGAGTAACGGGGAGCATCCTATCCATACATAGCTTCAGAGCCGCCATCTGTGCGGGGTGGTCATCATCAAGGGCAATCTGAACAGTCTTCTGTACAACATTGACTCCAGCACTGTTTATCAGGAGTTCTTTGAGTTCCTTGACCCTTTGATTCTCAGTCTTAGGCAATAAAGCTAATGGCTTGGCATCAGCATACTTTGCCATAGTCAATTTACCTGAACCCTTTGGGCGACCTCTTGGCGTAGCCAAGTTGTCTTGTTCCTTCGGAGGACGACCCTTTTTCTTCAGATTCTCAGGGAGTGCATCTACTACGTTCATCTTTTATCCAATCAGGAAGATTACCAACACGGCTGGAGACTGTTCACATAAAGCAGTGTACAAATCCATTTAACAACAACAATCAATGGCGCTAACCCATCGTCAGTCTCCATGCGTCTTGGTAGTTAGTACATACTTTACATGAGAACAGGAATCTTGTATAGTGGACTCAAACGGGGGCATCACCCACCCCTCTATGCGGTTGAGCCGACCAAGTAGGATAAACGTAGTGAACCATGTAGTTCTCAAGTAAAGACTCACATCTTGAACGGGGCTGGTAGCGTGGAGTGAATGATCTGACAGTCATCACTAACTTAGATAAACGAGAGGCTCTCCTTTAAAAAGGACTCACCCATCACGGGTGACATTCCTATTTGTCAACACACCTTCTTTTCTAATCCAAGCCAGCCTTTGTTCGTGTTAAACACTACATTTGGCTTTTTCAGTGGAGGAGAGGGTACACAAATATTTACTCACCACACACCACCCCTCCCCCCCATCAAAGTAAGCGCCAACTAACATAAGACACGTTTCATAATGCGGAATGAGTTAACCGACTAGGTGGTCGGGTAATGCTAGTGATAATGAGTTGTCGTTATCAATAGGCATATATGGGATATGCACCTTTTCAAGGACACCTAATAACTTCCAGTAATATACACTCTGAATTCTGAATGCAATAAATTAGGTTTCACATTATGAAACACCATTTCACGGAGAATCGTTATTGCACCAAGTTGGTGAATAGTGCTTACTAACATCCCTTTTTTGGTGCATAGTGTCTACTAACTTCACCATTTTGGTGCGCTCTGTTAGTGACCACTATCATTGCATTGCTTGATTTTGCTGAAAGTGCAAAACTGGCATGGTATGTGCATTAGTAAAATGCCTCAAGGCAAATCATTCAACATTTTTTTAAAGGCGTTAATATGATAAACATCACAACAATCAACAGCAAGGCACTTAATAGCGTCATCAAGCCAATGGATTATGTTTCCAATGGGGTAGATGTAGGGCGCTATTTTGGCACGACCAAAAGAGGCGTACACGTTGTGGCATGGGGTGACAAGCGAGATGACTACGACACTGCTATCATGCTGACAGAATATTTGGCAAGGCACTCAAACTGACAGTCCAGCGGTAAGCCCTCACGGGCTTATCAGTGCGCTGTTGCACTACTTTGAAAGGCTTCAATATGAACAACATTATCATCTTTAAACAGTCCTATGGTGAATTCACCACCGAGCAAGATGGGCGCTTGTCAGGTCATGTAATGACCATTACAGGGAAGCGAAAAGATGGAAAATATACTGTCACCCATGCTTTCGGTAATGGCAAGCGCTTCAGGAATATCTACACTGTCGAGCAGTTACAGTGGGAAATATTCAAGATGGAACGCAAAGAGCAAGAACTCAAGGCGGTGGCATGATGGAAACAATAGACAAAATTGTGGTGTCAGTCTCACTGGCTGGCTTTGCTTGCCTAATGCTCATCATAGGATTGTGGGGATAAGAGTCCAAACCCTTGGGGATTTTGTCCCCTTGGGCTTGCGCTTTTGCAAGGTTTTGAAAGGCTTAAAAATGGAAAACTTTTTTGAACAATTCCAAGGCGCAGACCTCGACCGACTCGCCGAATGCTTAACTGCCATCCGCAAAGCAGGGCTTAAAACAGACAAACACACACAGGCAGGGGTCAATCAATCCTCGGGTAATGTTTGGGTGTGGTCTGAAGATTGGGCGGGATGTATAGCTTGTTCCATCGGTTTCGATGTGTTTTGGGTTCACTCATGCCGAGAATGTGGTGAAGAATTTGAATTTGAGACTTATCAGGAATTAGACGACTTTTTGCAGGATAACTGGAACGACTGCACATCATGCCGCACTGAAGAGGTGACAGCATGATCTATGCTTCGATCGCTCTATTATTGAGAATATTGTTCCGAAAATAAGTTAGTGAGTACTTTTCAATTTTAAGCCCTTCGGGGCTTTTTTCTTGCCTACTGCCGCCCCACTATTCCCACGCCATTAAAAGCCGCTTCTAGGCACTTTTAAAGCCTTTTTAGCCACTAATCTGCCACTGTGCAAAGCCCAATATATTCCAGATTGTCATCAGACCTCAAACCTATGGCGTGAAAATGGACTGCCCAACGCAGACAAACCCTAAACCCTTCGCTTAGATTACCCTCACCTATTGCCCGAATAGCTTCGTATTCAACAGGGTCAAACTTGATAACAATGCCCTTTTTTTCGTCATTGTCAGACATTGGCTTGCCTCCAGTATTCAGCGATTAGCAAAGCCTCTGCCCTGTTTATGTCCTTTTTTAGCTTTAGTGGCGCTTTGGGGAATAGCTTCCTTGCAAGGTCTAATGCCTCGTTTTTGTCTGCTGTTAGCCCAAAATAGCCCTTCCACTTTTGAGGGCTTACCAAGTGAAAAGGGTAATTAGTCAATTCGCAAACTGCACTTATAACCCCGACTGCTCTAGCAAAATTCCATGTTGACGATATACCTTGTTTTGGCATAGCGTGTACCTGTTCCATGCAAATCTGTGCGCCTTCTTTGGGGTCAACAATGGATAGGATTCGACTCTTAAACACCAAGGCGAGGATATGCTTGTCTTTGTGCTCAATCATGAATGACTCGACATAATTCCCATCATGGTCAATCGCCCCAAGTGCGCCATTAACTGAACCAGCGTCTATACCTATGTAAATCATATTAATCTCCACAGAAACAAGCGATTGTTTCCTCGTTTGGGTCGAACATATCGGTTTGCTCAGACGAGAATTTAATCATTGAGGCATAAGATGGTCTGTCAGATCGGAAAACTGCACCACTTGGTTTAGATGCGATTTGTGATGCTAAATTTTCCATTTTTGCCCACCAAATACCTCGTTCAGGCTTTTCAGCAATCAAAGATAAAACTTGAGAGCCGCCCTTGAGAAAACACAAATCACAATTTCCGTGATAAGTAACTCCATTTATGTTTGGCAATTCAAGATCAAAAGATTGGTTGCGCCAAAACTCACCAACAGTTTCTTTTGTAACGCCAGCAGTTACTAAGGGAATCCTTGATTTATCAACAATCTTAGCGGCTCGTCTTTGCTCATCTGCCCGCATCCCAATCCAATCCATTGTTTCGGTATGGTCATGCCATCCAAGAGATTTTAAATATTTATGAATGGTGCGAATCTTCAATATTGATGTGCAAAATCGTGTTACAGGGTTTGGCAAATATTGGCGTTTGCGAATAATTGCCTCAAATGGCTCGCCGTTTCTACTAGCAGTATCAAAAGTAACCCTTTCAAAGGCAGGGTCTGCATCCCGATATTCAAGCCAATGAATTTCAACGCCCCAGTTATCAGAACAGGCTTGCACAAATCTTAAAGTCGCTTCGTCTTCTTTGCCTGTATTAGCAAAAATCACCTTTGCATCACTTGGCAAGCTCATATTGTGAGCTTCTAACACCCTGTAAAGCATATAAGCTGATGTTCTGCCACCTGAAAAACTGATGCAAGTTGGTTCTTTAATTTCAAACGGATTCATTTTTACGCCTTTTCCTTGATATTGTTCATTCTTCTTTTCAAATCATTAGCGGCGGGTAACCCACGCTTTTTCTCTATGTCGGATAAGGTCTGCCACCACCATGCGGATGCTTTCATTTTCCCAAGGTCTTTGGTTTTCCTCTTGTGTCTCAAAATCCATTCCTTCGCCTCCATCTGCTTCAATGTCTCCCGTAGCTGTAAGCGCTCTTGTGGTGTCAGCGTAGCTAAGTTGCGAGGTTTCCCTGCATCTGTCCAGTAGTTGATTGGCTTCATATTTCGTCATGAGCGCCTCAATGCTTGTAATTTAGCCCTTATATCGTCAGGCATAGGAACTGACATTGCCCTGCTCTTTTCAATCGCTTCTAGGGCGGTTTCTGTGCGTTTAATCTCAGGAACTTCTGCGCCATCCCATCGCTGTTGGTTCAGATAGACCAAAGGTGCAGGAATAAATGCACCATTTAACTTTAACCATTGTTCTGTTGTTTTTAGCCAATTGATGTGTTTTAGGATTTGTTCGGCTTGGGTGTCGCAATAGGACTTGTCCCACACCTGTTTGCATTTAGCCTTTCCACCCTTGCGTGGTGTGCTTGGGTAGGCTTTCCAAAAGTCTTCAAACATCTGTTTTCTCCTGCTCAGGCGAAACGTATACACCTACCCATCTTTCCTGTTGCTCTTTCATCAAATCAGGCAATATGGCAAAAATGATTTTTGTTTGTTCAGGTGAAATTAAGAACATCCTTTCACCATCACCATCATTCAAATCCTGTTCAATTACCAGATAGCCAATATCTGAAACATAAACATCGGTTGTGTAAGATTCAAGTAATTTCATGTGTTTCCTTTAGACATAGTTTCTCCAAGGGTGGATAGAGTCATTTCTATCCTACCTTCTCCAGACTGATTGATGTTCATTTATTGAATCCTATTAACATTGAAAAACCAAAAAGCCCCAAGTGCGCTTGACGGATTTGTTCGCTTATACACATGGCCTTGTTTACCACCGATGAACCATGTGCTTTACCAGTCGCCAAATCAACGCTGGTCACATTTTGCACAAGGGGTGTACTTGTGTGCGGTGTTTTCTTCCAAGCAGTCCATGCAGACTCACTACTATCGTGTGGAGTACGGATGCTATGAAAAGACAATAAAAAAAGCCACTTAGCTCTACCCTCGGTGGAAACCCAAAGGTAAAAACCAAGGGCGAGAGTAGAATTAAGTGGCCTTACTTCATTGCTTTCCACGGCAACGGAACAAATCATAGCAACCTTTTTAGGTTTGTCAACATCAATTTTTGTCTTCCTTAATTTTCTTTTGTTTTTCAATGGATTTAGCTAAAAATGGTCGCAACCACTTAGCCCCTCCCAGTCGTTTGAACTCATTCCACTCGCTTAAAGTGGCTCGTACGGCAATGGTCTTGCCGCTTTTGGTCATTTCAGTTTTAGGTCTTGGCATAGAGGCGTGATTGTGTAGTGTTTAACAAATACCACAATTAGGGTTTGTCCTAGTGTTAAACATTATAATCTGTGTAACACTACGAACTCTACCAACCACATTGAAAGGCGTAAACATGGAACTGGACATAGATTTTTGTGACCTTGAAATAGATATCAAGGCTTGGGTCGAATGGGAATATGACCCCGACTACTCTCCCAATGAGGGAGTCTACGATAAATTCATTTGGGTAGCTTATTTACAGATAGGCAACGACCGCATTGACATTACAGACGAACTCTCTGCCAAGGAGTGCAAATTAATTGAAAAACAGATTGAGGAGTCTCTCGATGACAGCCTTTAACAAAGCCGTTTGGGAGTCCTACCAACAACTCAATGATGATGACATTATGGAAGCTATCTCTGGCTCTGTAGCCATTCCTCTTGCCATCAAATCAGGCGACTGGGAGTATGCCTTCCAGTTCATCAAAGAACGCATTGACAACAAGATGACTCGCAGGGCTGAGTTTTATCTGTCCAGCTATTGCACAACAGAATCAATTGATGATGATGATGAACTGCGTACCTTGCGAACCCTTTGGTTAAAAAACGAATATAGGGGAGAGAAAGATGAAACTTAAAAACACCATTGCAACGATCTTAGAGGAAAGCCAAGATGAATATTTTTGCCAGTTTTGCACAAAGCCTAAAGTTGGCTCTCTCCCGATCTGCTCATGTTCAGGGAATTGGTTCAAACTTGCCGACTTTGACTTTGATACCCAATTCTCCATTGCCCAACAAATCTTTAACTCACAGAAAGGTACTGCCAACAAAGAAACTGACTGACCCTGAGTTTGTATATACAGACTCAACCAAAACAAACATTTCAAAAACTTTTCAAGAATTTAAACAGGAGTGAAGATGAATCAAGAACAGGTGTTGATGTTGCTCAACAAGAACGTAAATGAGCATACCGAAAAGAAAGCCAACCTAACCTATCTCTCATGGGCATGGGCATGGGCTGAAGCACTAAAGGCAGACCCTACAGCCATATACAAGGTGGATATGTTTGGCGACAAGTGCTACATGGACATAAACGGCACAGCAATGGTGTTCGTCACAGTCACCATGTTTGGCAAACCAATGACTTGCCAACTTCCAGTAATGGACTACCGCAATAAAGCCATCCCTAACCCTGACGCATTTGCAGTCAACACCGCCATCATGCGTTGCATGACTAAGGCATTGTCATTACATGGCTTGGGTCTGTACATCTATGCTGGAGAAGACTTGCCCGAGGGTGACTCAGGTTCAGATATAGATGTAGGCATGATGATTGACCACTTGGCGGCTATTGATGCGGCTTCAACTTTAGAGGAACTCAAAAATGTATACAGCACTGCTTACTCTGCTTGCGCTGGTGATAAAGGTTGGCAGAAAAAGGTAATTGATGCAAAAGAAAAGCGTAAAGGAGCATTGAAATGAGCGATGTAGAACAAGGCACACCCGAATGGTTTAAACAGCGTTGCGGTAAAGCTACTGCCTCTCGTATCTCTGACATTGTTGCCAAGACAAAGACAGGCTACAGCACCAGCAGGGCTAACTACATGGCTCAACTGGTAGTCGAGAGAATGACTCAGACTGTTGCTGAATCCTACTCAAATGCGGCTATGGAATGGGGGATTGAGAATGAACCCTTTGCCCGTGCCGCATACGAGGCTAAGACAGGCAATATGGTCGATCAGGTAGGTGCTATTGACCATCCAACTGTTCCTATGTCTGCCGCCTCTCCTGATGGCTTGGTGGGTGATGATGGATGCCTAGAGATCAAGTGTCCCAATACGGCAACCCACATTGATACCATTTTGGGAGATGAGCCAGCAAAGAAGTATTACGACCAAATGCAATGGCAGATGCGATGTGCAGATAGAAGTTGGTGCGACTTTGTGAGTTTCGACCCACGAATGCCTGAACACCTACAACTGTTCATCAAAAGAATCGAGCGCAATGATCGTTACATTGCAGAACTCGAAAAAGAGGTTATCCAGTTTCTTGCGGAAGTGGATGACAAGGTTAAAAAACTCAATGAAATTAAGGTGTAAATATGGAAGTTACTTTATCAAGATTGCATGAATTGTTTGATTACAAGGATGGCAACCTGATATGGAAAATTGCAAAAGCACAAATTATTAAAGTTGGAGACATTGCTGGAAATGTAGATAAATACGATGGGTATGTACGCATTGGAATTGATGGAAGTATTTATAAAGCACACCGCTTAATTTATTTTTATCACAATGGGCATTTACCTTCGTTTATTGACCACATTGATGGCGATAGATCAAACAACAAAATTGAGAATTTGAGGTGTGCGACAAAATCGCAAAACTCAATGAATCAAAAAATCAGCACAAGAAATTCATCGGGTATCAAAGGCGTAATGTGGCACAAGAGAGATCAGAAATGGTTTGTTCAAATAAGAAAAAACAAGAAGTGCCATAGCTTTGGATATTTCAATGATAAAGAGTTGGCAGAGTTGGTTGCGATAGAAGCAACTGATTTGTTACATAAAGATTTTTCAGCGTACAAAGGAGTTCTAAATGGATGAAAACCAAAGAGATAACAGTGGCGTGATGTTCAAAAACGATAGGCGTGAAAAAGAATCACAGCCTCACTATAAGGGAAACATCACAGTTGATGGTCAGTCCTACTGGCTCTCAGCTTGGATTAAAGAGGGTAAATCAGGCAAATTCATGGGTCTTGCAGTAAGCCCTAAAGAAGAAGCCAATACTTCCTCGCCAAAGAAGAAGCCCTCAAGTGGCTTTGACGACATAGAGTCCGATATTCCCTTCTGATGTAACACAACGGGGAAAGCGCAAGTGAGTACCCACTAACTTTTTAATTGATAGGAGTTGATATGAGTTTAGATGACACACATTTTGGCGGCAGTGTAAAGAAGTTCTTTGACTTGCCAATCTTCAACAGGGTTAGATGTTCCGACCCAGTAACCAGCTATGAAGCCGCTGATGCCGCTAAAGACTTGGCATCCAAGCATTTCAGCATCATTGTGGACTGTTTAAAGGCTCATGGTGCGCTTGGTAAAGATGGCATAGCCACACATACCAACTTAGACAGAAATCAAGTCTCACGCCGTTTAAACGAACTGGAGAAGATGAATCTGATTCAGTTGACAGGCAGGACTGTAAAGTCTTCATCGGGGCGCAATGAGCGTGAATGGAGGGCAGTCTAATGTGGGATGTACTCGTGACTTTTATGCTGATGATGTTTGGCGCATTTGTCGTGATTGCCTTTGGTGCAATCCTCATTGGTGCGCTTTATTTCCTACAAAACGAGGCTGACAATGACTGAAGAAGATGAAGCATTCAACGATATTGAACGACAAGCCAAGCAACGCCAAGAGTCTGTCAAAGCAAACTTCCTAAGACCCAAGTCGGCACAGGAGTTCTATGACGAACTACGCAATGGCGTTATTGATGAAGTTGTTAGAGAGGTTAGGAGATTAACTTCCTTTGGCAAAGATACCATTGACAGTTTGGCTGTTTACATTGAGGGAATGAAGAAGTGACACAAGATGAAATCATTGAGATGGCTAGACAAGCTAGTGTTTGGACAGAAGCGGACTGGGTGTTTGCTGATATTTTGAATCCAAAGATTGAATCCTTTGCCAAATTGGTGGCCGCCAAAGAACGTGAATCCATCATACAAATCATTAAAGCCATGCCATTCAGTAATTGGTTTCAATTTGATGTGATTGAAGCCATCAGAGCAAGGGGACAAGCATGACACAAGATGAAATTATGGGTATGGCCAAAAAGGTTGGCTTTCCAATACGGCATCCTGATTGGCAAAAAGCCGCAGAAGAATTTGCCGCATTGGTGGAAGAGAAAGCAACAGAGAAATCCAACGCAAGAGCCAATAGTTCTTGGACATTGATGTGCGAAAAGATGGTTGTGCTTGAACGTGAAGCCTGTGCAAAGGTGGCTGATGGATTTATTGGTGGCGATGTGATTGCTGAACGCATCAGAGCAAGGGGACAGGCATGAGCAACGTCATTCTATTCAACGGCATTACCAAACTTGACCTCGACCCCGACATGGTGCTTGAAAACACCAAGGGAAAACTGGAGGGTGTAATCCTGATCGGTTACGACAAGGAAGGTGAAGAGTATTTTGCCTCGACCTACGCCGATGGCGGGGATGTTCTGTGGTTACTTGAGCGCATGAAACTTCGCTTGCTGAACGTGGGGGAAAAGGAATGATTGAAGTATTGAAACAGATGTATCAACTATTGTTGACTGAGCCTCATGCGCCAGCAGTATGTGACCAGCTTGAAGTTATTTTGCGTAAAGCCATTGCAGAGTTGGAAAGCCAAGAGCCTTGCGGTTGGCAGTTTTACCAAGATGGTAAGTGGCACAACGGCATGGAAACAAACAACCATAGAGCAAATACAGAATCTGCTGGAATACCTGTGCGTGACGTTTACTCCGCACCACAACTCACAGAGCAAAACTTTTGCTCACGATGCGGCAAACGCACAGCAGACCTGACCACTATTCACACTTGCACACCACCACAGGATTAACACATGACACAAGCAGAAAAAGTATTTGAAGCAATGATGCGAGCCAAAGGGCATACAGATTTCAGTACAACAAAAGGTAGATATAACATTCCTGCCCTGCAAACCCGATGGAACTACTTTTTGATGGGATGGGAAATGAGAGGTGTGTTATGACATTTAGACAGTCAACAATCAAGTACGTCAAAGACATAATGAGAGCAAGAACTATCTATGAGGTAATTGCCAAAGAACTGCAAGAGGCGCATCTACGCAAATTAGAGGCAGAAACTGCCGCCGAATATGCTCGTGCCGCCATTCAGTACAACGATGCAAGAATTGCTAGACTTCAGAAACGACTTTTAGAACATACCCAAGAGGGCGATTACACATGAACAAACCCAAAACAGCCTTTGATTGGAAAGGCGAGCCAAGTATTTGGACAACCGATAAGAAGCTAAAGCAAATAACAGCGGGTCATATCCTTGGTAAAAACGCAAGAGAACGCATTGCCATGACAGAAAAGAAAGAGTTCCTGATCTATTCAAGGGCTAAATTAAAGAATGATTCGTAAGATAAGAACCTTTTACGGCAGACGCAATGGTCAGCATGGGAATAAAGTAACCACCATTGACCGAGGTGAAGCATGGCTATGTGAGAAGTGCGGGGAGGTGATCTTCTTTGAACACCTTGTCCCCAAACACTTCTGCAAGCGGCTAATTAAGCCTGTAGTCCTTGGAGATACTGGGTCTTCCCTGCCACCTTGACAGCAGTCAATTCCTGCTTCTTGAGGTTATTGGGGTCATACGACACATGAACCCAACCAGAGTCGGGTATACCCTGTGTGTAGAATTCCAAGATTAATTGTGTATAGTCCAAATTGTCCATAATCCATTGGGCGAGATCAGCATTGGCAACGCCAGCAATCTCAATGTCTGCCGCCATACCTTTGCAGTGGTCTGAGGTCTTAGAACCACCAACAGCGGCATTGGACTCAGGGCTACGATAGGCAGAATTCACAGTCACAGACTTACCAAAATGCTCACGAACAGGCTGAAGCACCTTGTCGCACAAAGTCTTAAGGTTGTCAATGGCTTCTTCATCAGGTGTGTTGTCGATACCAAGACGGGTAGCGGTGTCAGATTTCGTTAGTTCTTTCAAAGAAAAATTGGCAGATAAGTTCATTTATTTAACCTTTCGTTGTAAAAATTGATGGATTATGGGTGGAAGCTGTCACAAATGAGAGATAGGATTTTACTTGGCAATAGTGCCATAACCAAGGGGAATATCATGTACAAGATTGAGATTAACATTGCAGAGTGGGAATTTGGAGATGACTCAGTAACTATTGAGACAGATGATTTTGACAAGATTGCAATCATCCAAGAATTCATCGAGTTCCAGCAATTGCATGGCTGGTGCGTTGATTATGACGTTACCGAAGAATTTGCTGACAACCAGTCCGAAGAAGAAGTCAGCGAAGACGAAGTTGACGAAGACGAAACCTATGAAGACGAAGAATCCGAAGAATACGAAATCGGAGAGATCGTAGAAGACGAAGATGGCTTAGTCTGGGTTCGTGTGTCATAATTCAGGTGCAGTTGTTACTTGCAGGGGGGTCTTAGGACTCCCCTTTTTTTATTCAATATCGTGATCTGCTTCTATGTCCCTAGCTAACTGTCGCCAATCAAGACTACGGCGGTAAAGCGTGTATATACGCTCTTCAGTTAAAGGTTCAGATCGGCGGTTGAGCCTGTCATTTGCTTGTGCCAAAGCAAGTTGCGTTTCATGCAATATATTATGCAGTTCTTTGATTTCTGATCTGAGATAAGCTACAAGGTCATACGTCATATACCTTACCCCTAAACTCAACTTGACCTTCAGCCCATTTATGGACTAACTCAGGCCAAAGCAATTTCCCATTATGAAATGTCAGTACAGCAAACCCTGACCTCCAGTTAGTAGGAGAGTCTTCAAGATAGTTTACAAACTGCGCCCCATCAATATCTGCCAATGTGCCTGTATCCACGCCAAACCTGTTTCCTTGGTAGTCAGCATACGGGGTCACTTTAAGGCTGTGTAGATGCCCTGTAACGATGCTTACGCCAGCATTGACTGTATTATTGTGTGTAGCGTGTATACCGCCCTTCCAGCGATGTTTAACCACTACATTCTCTGTAGGCCAGCAAGACCAGCATGGATGCCATGCAGGGAAATGATCTTTCAGGGAAAAGCCCTTAACTTGCTCATATTGAGGCGCATTGGCGGCTAGGCGGTTCTCAAACCTAGCATCATGGTTACCAAGTGTCCACACTAGGTTTACATTATGTCTTGCTTTCTTGGCGGCTTCCTCTATCTCGCCCATTGCCAGTTCACAGGCCTTCAACTCTTGTATAACACTTGGCGTTGAGTCCCATCCAATGCGAGGATAGCGAGAGATACTAGCGCCATCAAATATATCTCCATTGGCAATGACAGCCTTGGGCTGAAACTCCTTAATCGCCCAAAGAAGACCCTTGTACGCTGTTGTATGGATGCTAGGCCAGAAGTGAGCATCACTAAACACCAAAACAATGCCATTCTCAATCCCCAATTGTTTGCGAACTGAATTTTCTTTGATGGTTTGATGCTTACTATTCTTTGACTTGAGTGATTCGCCGTACTTAACTTCTAAGTTGTTTTTGCGCCTAATGATATTACGCATATCCATGCCAACAGCTTTGGCAAAGGCACTGGCAGATTCATAAGTTTTCCAAAGTTCAATGAACTCTTGATCGCTGTAAACAGTTTTACCCATGACAACTCCAGTAAAGTTGTCTGAAATTAAACTAAATCAATGACAACAGCGTGAATCTTAACGTGATTTGTTCAAAGTTTGGTAAACATTGTTGTTATAATAGCGCAGAGAACAGGGATTGCAGTCCCTGCCTCCACTTTCCAAACCATTGTCAAGAAAGGACAACAGCATGAACAAAGACGATTTTAAACACATTAATTACAACCCTGATACAGGTTTGTTTTTCTCCATCACAAATATTGAAACGCCAATTGGCACAATCAATAAAAGTGGATATGTTATTTTTAGGGTAAATGGGAAATTACTATATGCCCATAGAGTTGCGTTTTTTCTTATGCATGGTTTTTTACCAAAAATGGTAGACCATATCAATAGGAATCGATCTGATAATAGATTAGCAAATTTGCGTGAAGCTGATGCAAAATTGAACTCAGAAAACTCCAAAGGTTATGGAGTTACCAAGCCAAAACATACGAAAAAATGGGCTTCTTCTATAACGAATAATAGGAAGCGTATTCACTTAGGGTATTTTGATACTGCCGAAGAAGCAAACAAAGCCTACCTCTTAGCAAAACAAAAATACCATCCTAACGCTCAACCTGAATCAGCGATTTCCTAACTGATTCATAAGCATCAATACAAGCATTCAGTTGTCTGATGGCTTTGTCTCCATCGTCTGTGATGGCGACAAGAGATTTAGCAACCTCTCTGTCAAGTTCGGCTGTTGCTTGAACGCTATCTCCGCTGGCAACGGGGGTATCTGTGGGGGCGTGTACGGGGCAGTCGGGGGCTTTGACAGGAATCCGCAACTTGAGAGCGCCAGAGTCAATGTCAAAGTTGCGCTTTTGTTGAGCAAGTTTCGCATCTAGATTTGCTTTCTGAAGTTTTGTAGATTGAGTCTGAACAGCGGCTATGAGGGCTTTTTCCTTCTCCCTAGCTTGGGCATTCAGGGCGGCAATCTCAAGTTGTTGACGAGTAACCTCATCATTTGACCCCTTGAGATAACCACCACCGAAAGAACTAACTACCGCCATCAGGATGCCTAGAAGCACCCAAGGATTAAACAGGCTCATGGTGCGGGTGGGTCATTGTCAGTTGCTTCAGCCTTGGCACTGGCATTGGCAATAGCCTTAACACCAGAACGACCAGCAACACCACCAAGCACACCAGTGATAAACACCATGATGGTGCTGATCTGTTGGGTGTAAACCTTGTCGATTGCCGCCATACTGCCATTCATAGGCTGTGTGACAAAAGAAACTGAGTACAGGAACATACCCATAGAAGCCAACAGAATGGTCACCAAGACCACAATGACAAATGCCCATACCCTGACTTCAATCTCGTCAGCAGTCAGGCGATTATTAGGTTTATATCCAATGGTAGGCATCACTTTTTCTCCTTTTCTGGGGTTACTAGAAACTCAGGGCAAGTACCAGCGGCGGTACAGATTGGCGGCTTGCATTCAGCGTTTTGCCAATTCTGGGGGTCTTGGCAAGGATACCGATAGCGGTCATCACAACCAACTAACAGTACCAGTAAAACTGATAAACCCCAAATACAGTAAATATTCATTTCTGCTTCTCTCTTTCTTTCTGTTCAACTTGTCTTCTGAGTTTCTCGACCTTCTCTACTTGCTGTTTGGCTTCATGCTTGGTTTGCAGTACATCCATGTACAACATACCCAAAATAGGCAACAGCAATATGACAAGAACACAAGCGGCAATCCATCCCATTACGCTCTCCCAATCCTGCTTACCATACCTATCATTAACCAAAGATATAGGAGGAACAGGAAAGCTACCAACAGGTATGCTTGTTTTTCTGCTAGGAGTCGCTCCCTTTCCTTTCGTAGCCATGCTTCTGCATCCCGCTTCTTCCTTGCCTTTTCTTGCTCTCCAGCAATGATGTCTCTCATGCTGAACACTTCAGAATACAAAGCACCCATCTCAGGGGGCGACTGATAGACCATGCACTCTCGTATCTGAACTACCAATCTCTCCATCTCTTGTTGCGCCAAAACCCTGTTTAGGGCTTCTTCCATCAAGTTCACATCATCAGAAAAAACAACAGTCCTAGCCTTCTCCTCTGACTCCCTGATGTGCGCTTCTAACTGCTCCTGTAGCTTGAAAAACTCAGTTAGGTTCTTAACTATCTCAGCTTTGACTTGAGTTTCGTCAACAGCAACAAAATCAGATTTTTTAGGCTTCCCAGCAGGCTTTGCAACTTGAGGTTTAGGTTTATTGCCAAAGAATCCAAGAAGCGTACCCCAGATTCCTTTAACCTCTTTGCCAATGGCAACAACTTCATTAGCAGTGTTCCTGATTTCAACAAAAGACTCTTTAGCTTGCTTGTAAAGGTCACAGCCAGCTTGGATGTTTTTAACCAAGCCAGCCGCAAGAAGACAAATAGAGATTGGGTCAATGTGTTACTCCAAATCTGTTGGGAATCTTAATTGTGGAGGCATACGTTCAGATTTGTTGTACTCAAAGATAGCACTTGGGGCTAATACAGCGCCAGCTTGAGGAGAAACGCCTGTCAACATTCCTCCAGCTTTCCTCATCAGATCAGGTCTTGAGCGCAACAACGCATCCAATGCCTTTTGACCAGCAGGGCTATACATGGTTGGAACTGTTGCCGCCAGAGGGATTCCAATTTGAGGTTGAGAAAGCATACCCAATCCACCAAGAGTAGATGCGGCAACTCGACCCTCTAATGTGGCTCTTGACTGATCTCCAAGTACATCAACTGCGGCATCTGATATTTCTTGACTCTTGGCGCTTCCTTTTGCAAATGCAGATTTGCGTCTTGTCATATCAGCCTGCCTGACAGCAGTAGAAAATTGCTTTGGTGTAAACACACCACTTGGAGCGCCAGAATTGGCGGCGGCAATGTTGATTACAGATAAGTCGGCATAAGCACTGTCAATCCTACGTAATTTTGGCGTTTGCTTTGGGTTTTGAAAGTACAGTTCTTTTTTCATTACACCCAAAACATCGCTAAGTGCCTGACCAACATCTCTTTCTGACGCAGTGGAACTATTCATATAGTTACTTGCTTTTTTACGCAAGTCTGACTCAATGCCTTTAAATGTTTGACCATCTATCTTTTGACCAGAAAACTTCCCTAAAACTATGTCGTTTAGTGTTTGAGCAACCTCTTGTCTCTGGTTTGGAGATAAATTTGTCTTCTTGCTCAAAGCAGAAAGGATATTGCTTGTGGTGGCAAAATCCAAGTCAAATGACATTTTTGACAAAACGTCATCGTATTGATTTGAAACTTGTTCTGATGCGTACTTGATTGCATCTCTGCCAATTACATCTTCAGGCAATTTATCTTTGACTTTATCTAACGCCTTGTTAATCACGCCTTTATTAAAGTCAAACAAAACACGCTGTCTTGCGTTTTCTATACTAGAGCCGATCAAAGGTAGATTCTGTGCAAATTCTTCTATTGACTTGAATTGACCACCCAAGGTTTGCCCTGTTGTTGGCGTGATACCTAAATCACGCATTGTTTGCTCGGCTTTAGAGATAAGAGGATTCAATACTCGACCAGCACCAGCAACAATCCTTTCACCAAGTGGCGCAGTAACAGCACTAACTCCTACTTGCTCTGCTTTTTGTGGCAAGAACTCACCCTCACCTGTAACAGGTTGCATTACTCCACTGGTAATGCCTCCCGCTACAGCTTGAGCCGTTTTTCCATAGCCAGCACCTCTGGCTAATTGAGCCGCCCTAGTAGCAGGAACAATACTCGCAGGATTTATGACGTTTCCAGCTAATCTTGAAAAATCAAATCCAGTCTCACCACGAGCCTGACGCTGTTGCTGATAAGCCTGTTCTTCAGCACGAGCAAGTTCATCCATGCGCTGTGCCTCGCTTGTAAAGAACTCACTTACAGGGTTTTGATAAGCGCCAAATCCAGATGTTGCTCCAGCCAATGCACGAGGCAAAAGTTGAGCGCCTCCAGTAATAGGGTCTTTTAAACCCATTAAAAACCCTGAAGATGGTGGAGTTACTTGAGGTTCACCAGATATAGCTTGAGCAATCTGCTCATCAGTCATACCATCTGGAAACTCAATTACATCATTACCTACTTGAACATAGCTTGGCATCTTATTCTCCAGAGATGGATTCAACTTTTTTGGTCTGTGGGTTATACCGCTTAGTTGGTTTTGGTTGAGATGGTATTGATTGGATTGGCTGTAAAGGTAAAGCCTCTCCAGTTTTCCCTGACTCTGCTTGTTTTTGCAAGCGAGCAATATTGTTGGCAATTTTCTTTTCAGCACTTGCCAAAATACGCCTCATGGATTCTGGTTCTAAGCGTTGATCGCCAGCAACAACTTTTTGCAGATATTTCAACTCCTCATTAGAGTCATTACCACCAAATTGTTGCAATCTTGGAATAACAATTTCGCCAATATTTGCCAAGAAAACTTCTGTGTTTTGAACTTTCTTGGGGTCGCCAATACCAGTGAATTTTGCAATAAAGCCTTTTTCAGGGCCATATGCTCCAGCATAGATTCCCTTGTCAATCAATTTCAAAGCATCACCAACACCAGTTTTTAAAGAGTATTGACTTTCAATATTTGCAACATTTTCTCCAATGACTTTTCCAGCCGCTTTAGCCGCCGCCCCAGTATCAACAGATATGCCACCAACAAATACATTTCCTTTGCCTTGAGCCGCACCTTTAGTTTCTTGATTTATGTAATCAAGCATTCGTCTTTGGAATGGCTCAGTATCTGGCGTTAAGCCAGCTTCAATAAGTTTTCTAGCAAAGTCAGAATACTTTTCTGGCTTCTCGCCTTGATAAATGGGTTGTCCAGTTGTTTTTGACACCAATGCGTTTCCAACAACAACAACATCATCCTTTGTTTTCTCAAGCAAAACTAAATCAGCAACATTTTGAGATTCTTGGTATTTAGCCAAACTTTCAGGAGTGTATTTTCCAGAACGGATGATCTGTTGGAATGGGTCAGCACCTTGTCGCTCTCTAGTTCTTTGCTGAATAAGAGCATATTCACTCATGGCTTTTCTACCAGCATCAGCAACAGCTATAGCAAACTGTTGGTCACCAGATTGAGCCGCTATCTCAGCAATCTTCATATAAGAATTAGGGTCATTTGGATTTAGTTGACTAGCCAACTGTTGACGCTGAGAGATCATCTTCAACTGTGGGTCTTCACCGCCCAATGCACCACCAATAGCACCACCTAGCTTTTGACCAGCAAGGAAAGTCCCATAATTAGCACGAGCCATTGGGTCAAGATTTGCATACTGAATAGCTTGAGCCTGTTGTGCTTGCTGTTGAGCAAGTTGGTACTGTTCAGGAGTAGTAAATAAACCAAGAATTTCTGAGGTTGCCATGATTACTCCTTAAATTTGTTGTCCATCATAGGAAAAAGTAGATGGCTGTCTATAGTATTGACCTTGAGCCGCCAACATATCATTTTGTGCTCCTGTCATTCCACTTTGAGTTTGACCACCTCCAAATAAGTTTTCAAATCCAGTTTGCAGTCTTGGGTTGCTACCAAGTCCCTGTAACAAACCAGCTAAAGGACTATATCCTTGTCCAGCTTGTTGAGTCTTAGCGGCACTCATACCACCAGTTAACAATGATTGACCAACATTACCACCATAAGCCGCCGCTTGACCACCCAAACCAGCACCCAATGTCAAAGGAGATTGACCCAACTTTTCAAGTGATTCACTAGTGCTTAAATAGGTTGTAAATGGACTCAATGCGCCAGTTTGACCAGTTTGGTATTGATTCAACAAATTAGAACCAGTTTCAAACAATCCAGTACCAAACGCAATATCCTTTTGACCAGCTTGCTGTGCTTGTGCCGCTAATGTTGCATCCTGTTGAGCAATAGCGTTGTAGTAGGCTTCTAACTCAGGTGTAGTCGCACCCAATCCAGCCGCACCACTTGGGCGTGTACCTGTAGCACCTACAGATAAGCCACCACGACCTTGTTGGAATAACTGGTTCTGCAACTGAGCCATTTGACGCTCACGAATAGGTGCAAGCAAATCCTGTTGTTTAGCCATGTATTGAGCCGCAACTTGTTCAGGAGTCTGTGCAAGATACTGCTGACCCAAGCCAAACAAACCTGTAGCCGCAGTCTGCAATGGTGCATACTGTTGTCCAGCCTGTTCTGCTTGAGTTAAAGCACCACCAGTTAAACCCATCAAACGATCTTGATAGGCTTTGAGTTCGGGACTAACTGTATATCCAGCACCAGTTAAGTAGCCTTCAGGCGACATTTGAAAGTTGGAAGCGCCATAACGTGTAGTGATTCCAACAGGGCGAAATCTAGCCGCTTCAGCCGCTAACCTAGCCGCTTCACGTTGAGCCGCCGCAGATGTATTTGCCGCCGCCTCCATAGCGCCAGCTTGCTCTTGCGCCCCTAAAAATCCTAATACTGCACTAATAGGCATATCAATCCCCTTTAATCAAAATCTCATCCACTTTAGACGGGTCTTTCTCGTCTGTGGCATGAATGCAAAACCAAACACAATCAGTAATCGCCTTAACACCATGAATCAATCCCGCCTTAATCTCAAGGCAAGCAGGAGCATTCACAATGTCAATCTCATCACCACGCAATACAGCAACTTTACCCTCAGCTAATATAGACAAATGGCTAAAGGTATGCGTATGCTTCAAGATGGCAGTACCCGCAGGAAACCTAGCTTCCTTGGCATACAGTCCATCAGAAAAGTGGTGTGTAATATTAGAATAATTCATATTAGCGGAATATGGATACGTTAATGTAATTGGAGTCAGCCAAACCACCTGCACCACCTTGTGACCAAATACGAATACTTGAAGTCTGTGGTGTTGCTGTACCTGATGGTGGTTGAGTTAAAACTAGAGCCGCATTTCCTGAACCTAAACCAGCGGCTTGCCTTACAGAGCCAACAACACAATAATCTACATCTGGCATTGCAGTTGTAAATGTGATTGTGTAATCACCCGTAGCGTTTTTATATACTGTATCCACATTACCATCTCCACGAATAGTTTGGTTTGTAGATACAGTTCCTGTTCCATCAAAGGATACCCAAGCACGACATCCAAAAAGAGGTGCTGAACCAGATACAGTAGAAAATGGGGCAGAGTTAATGCTTGGCGTTGTTAATGTTGGACTGGTCAATGTTTTATTGGTTAAAGTCTGTGTATCAGATGTTCCAACTACAGTTCCGCTAGGAGGCGTCTTAGTAGCCCATGTATCAAGGTCAGCATCCCAAGCCTGAACATTCGTTCCAATTACCAAACCAAGGTTAGTTCTTGCATTAGCGGCAGTAGAAGCACCAGTGCCACCATCAGCAACAGCTAAATCCGTAATGCCTGTAATAGTACCCGCTGAAATAGTTGCAGTGCCTATTGTTGCCGTTGTAATTCCTGCTGTTGTAATTGTTGCTGTTGGGATGACTGCTGTTCCTGTAAAAGTAGGACTTGCTAGATCAGCTTTAGTAGCAATGGCGGTCTGAATATTATTGAACTCAGTATCAATCTCAGTACCCTTGACAATCTTTAAAGGATTACCAGAAGATAAAGAATCTTTAGTGGCAAAGTTAGTTGATTTTGTATAGTTTGACATGGTTACCCCTTTAACTCAGTTTGCCATTTTTGGCTTGAATTTCAATCTTTTGAATAGACAAGGCAGAACCATTGATGTCTGTCTCATATCCTGTTTGAACAACTTTACCACTTCCCGATGCAGAAACAGTTAAAGTTTGCAATGCAACACCATCAGAGTATTGTGCAATTACAGTGGCATTAGCCCCATACTCAGCAATCCCATAATATGACTCGCCTTGAGTTGGAATTAAATCATCAGCAGACAAATAATTTGTCTTGAAGTCAAATCCCCACTTAAAGCTAACAGTCTGGTTTGTACCGCCAATAACAACAATAGACAACTTCTTCAAAATAGAAGTTTGGTTCTGATTACCAAGGTCTGCATGGTTCGTGTAATACAACATACGATATGCAGATTGATAATCTTGATAGGTGTTATACAAACCAACATAACCATTCTTGCCAATGTACAAAGTACCATTTCGCCTAGATAAAAATGCTGTTGGAGTGATTGAATCCCAAGTTGTTGCTCTAGCCGCACCATCAGGCAAATAAGCCTTTGTATCAAAACAAAAAACAGCACCTATGGATGGTGTAGTCAACAAATAAAATGCTTCACGCTCAGAATAGACAGACTTAATGTTTGCCAATGTCTCACCAGCAACAACAGACATTAAGTCATTGCGAATATTCTTAGACAAGTCTCTCTCAGGAGCAGACTTCTCTTGAATCGTTCTCATCAAAGAACGAACACCAGAATTGGACAAGAAAAGCACATCAGTGCTAGTTGTCTGAATGCTGTCTCGTGCAATGCAACCAATACCTTCAACAGTGTCACTCAGTGTCATAGTTGATGGAGCAGTAGCGCCAGCATAAACCAATATCTGACGCTTTCCAAAGATAAACAAGAAACCATTGTGAGCCGCTAAACCAGTAATCTGGTCAGCACCATTAGGCCAAACATTGTTTACATTCAAGCTACCAGCAGTGCCTGTAGACCATACATGACCTGAAATTAAGTCGCTGAAATAAACAGTAGAGTTGTTGGTTGTTGTATCTGCCGCCCACAAACGACCAAATGCCGAAATACAAATGTTTGCATCAGGAACAGTAGCCGCATAACCCGTCTTTTCGCTAACTCTACGATATGTTGTTGTGCTAACAGCAGGGTCATAGATCAAAGCATTATGACCAGACTGAAAGAAGTAAGTAATGCCATTCAAAGATGCACATTGCCAATTACTTGCCGTAATGGTAGGCGCAGTACCACCCCCCCCATAGGTTAATTCAACAACAGCATTGCTTCCATCAAGTTTAAATAGCTTGTTGTTTCCAGCAAATAATACAGTCAAAGTGCCATCAGCTTGGACTAACTCATGTATAACTGTTACATCATTATCGCCAAGATTACCGCTAGATGAGTTAACCCTCGACCAACCTTTGCGTGAACCCATGCGACCATACTGGTCAATAATGCAGTTTGTTGCAACCAAAGCAAATCCAGCCGCAAGATCAAGAGGCGAGTCTTGCGTATTCAGCCCATAAAGTGCTGGCGCTGAAATGCTATAGGTTTGTATTTGTTGGCTCATACTGCCACAAACTCCTGATTCTCAGGATAACGAGTGCCTTCTAAAGCAATGTAGTCAGACAACATGGATTTATACAACTGGTACGCTTCAGAAGAAGACAAACCACCATCTTCACCACGCTCTACCAATGCCCTAGCATAAGCATTCTGAACCACTAAAACATCAGGAACAGCAACAACTGTTGCATCTGATGACAATGTGGCTTGTGGCACTGCAAGGCTAAAAGGAATGCTATACACACCATCAGGGCGTGGATACAAAGTTACCTTAGTGTCATAGCTACCATTTACGCCATCAAAACAAAATTCTGATGGGATGCCACTTACAGGAGTAGAGAAATTCTGCTTGCGATTCATTGAAGCAAAATCGATATTCTTCATGCCAATGTTGCTTGTGGCATTGATAACATCAATGACTTGGAACTTTTGACCAGCCCCTGTCAAAGCATAAGAGTATGTGCCAGCAGTAGTAGACAGGGTAATAGTCGTGCCTAGAACATTCCAAGCATAAGCATCTTCAATTTGACGCTTGGCATCATTGACAAACTTACCTATTAAAGTTGAATAAGTTGTTTCAGAAACAGTTGAGACTGTTGTCTCACGCAACCTAACTAATACGTCATTTACAAGTTCTAAATAGGTCATCTGCTTCCAGCCTTTGCTTTGTTCCTTGCGGATATAGCTTTAGCTTTTGTCTTTGCGTCTTCCTTGGAGTTTGCACCCCAAGCCTTCAACGAAAGAAGCAGTCTTGTTGGTTCACCATTCTTGTACTCTGCACCAGCCATGTTGCCCATGCGAGCCAAGAAACTTGCTCTGCGAGGATTGTCCCCCGACTTTACTGGAGGTTTCAGATTACCACCAGTTTCCGCATTATAAGATGATCTTCCCTTGGCATTCAAGCCGCCTTTTGGATTTTGACCAGCTTTTGTTTGCCAAGTTGGAGATTTCATCACTTCACCTTTTTAGGCTTCTTTGCGGTCTTTGCCGCCTGTTTAAACGCTTCAGCAGTAGGCGCACCCTTGCTACCTACCTTACGCATCTTCTCGCCAGACCCCGCCTTGATTCGGGCTTGTTTGGCATTGATATTGGCGTAGAGTCCTTGCTTCATTTCATCTTCTTCTTAGGCTTGGACATTCCTGCCTCAGACAAAGCAATCGCAACCGCCTGTTTTGGGTTCTTGACTACTTTGCCTCCCTTGCCTGAATGCAAAGTACCTTCCTTGAATTCACCCATGACTTTCTTGATTTTCTTCTGTGGTTTAGTCATCTTCATAGGGTTTCTCCTTAGTACATGATCTTGGCTGTAATCGTACCTGTGACAAAAACTGTGCAGTTTGCTCGCAAATACTTAGGAGCATTAGCAACAGTAATGATGCCGTTAGCAGTCAAAGCAGTTCCAATGGTTGCCCAATTAGTGCCATCAAGACTACCTTGCAAAGCAACAGTGGCTGATGTAATACCTGAAACTTGCAAGAATGCTGGCTGACCAGAGTCAACTTGAACAGCTTTAGATTCACCTGTAGCGCCAACTGCGTTCAGGAGTGTGATAGGAGTGGTTAAAGATGCCATTATTTACCTCTTGAAGATTTCTTCATCATGTTGGTAGCAGTCCTACTACCCTTCATAGGCAGACCCTTTGGTTTGCCAATAGCTACCATAACAGTCACGGGAATACCCTTTTTCTTTCCGTATTCTTTTGCTTCTTTTTCACCTTTTTCGGTGTATGGGAACTTCTTTTTTCCAACTGAAGGCATAGTATTTTCCTTATTTCCAGAGTCGATCAGCAATAAAGGTAATGAAACCGCCCATAAATGAAGCGATTGTCATACCCATCCAAAAACCACCTTTGCCTTTGTTGGCAAGTTCAAGCAATGTTTTTACATCGTTACTAAGTGAGTGGACTTCCTTTTGTAGAGCCTCGACTTGAGCCTCTAACTTACCAAAGTCTCTTGCGTCAACTTCAGACATTTGCTACCTTTCTGGGTCTTCCCATGCGCTTAATTGATGGAATGACAGGCGCAAATGCGGTATCTGTTCTAGTCTCTGATTCTACAGATTCTATGGTTACTTCTGGTTCGTCTACTCTAACATAACCCTGATGACCCTTCATAGAGTCAATGTCATGTTGGAGGGTAAAAGTCACTGTATTACCCGACTGAAGACAACGAAAAGTAGCCATAAAACCCTTTAAATGAGAAAGGGGGGACTAGCCCCCCTATCCTTACACCATGCGAGCGATAACGATACGCAAAGTAGCCGAATCGAGATTTACTGTTGCCTCTGATTCGTTCTGAATGCGGAATTTAACAGTATTGGCGGCACTGACATAGCCAGTAACAGTCAATCCAACTAAATCTACACCCAAAGATGCACCAATAACCATGTCACCCAAAGCGACACCAGCCACTGTTACATCATCTGTTTCACCAGCGCCGTTAACAAGTGAACCAGCGTCTAAGGTAGCTTTAACTACCCAAGTGTCGCTGAAAATGCCTCGGAACTGGTCATTACCACGGCGTGAAACTACTGCTGAAGCGGTTGCCATTTTTGATTTCTCCTAATTAGATTAAAAAAAGTCCCCCTACCCCTATCGCTAGAAGTAGGAGGGACAACTGCAATTAGCTAGGAACAACCAAAGCAAACATGGAAGAAGACTTAGCCGCACCAGTTGAAGCGGCACTACGCAAGGCGGCTACGCCATACAGAGTGTCACTTGTGAACAAGGTGGCAAGGTATTCTTGCTTGTATTGCACTTGTGAGCGAACACCAACTTGCTCAACCAGAACCATAGAGTCCTTGTGACCCATCAAGCACACACGAGCAATGGCAGAGCCAGATGCAGGGTATGTAGATGTAGCAGATGCAGAGTCAGCATTGCTGGAAGTGAACACAGGGATACCATACAGGTTACCGATTTCACCATTGCGGATGGCATCACCATTACCGACAAATGCTTGTTCGGTGTAGCGAGCCAGACCCATCAGGGTGTTGCGGCTTGAGGGAGGAATCAGGAAGAAACGATTGTCCATAGGAGTATCGTTGTCATCCAAACGCTGA
>Ga0209358_10000680_pt1 | contig 28976 bp, 27 predicted proteins | sample LauGreFa1BDMLBSN_2_FD_187574 | JGI IMG/M metagenome (GOLD analysis project Ga0209358, IMG submission 187574) | Freshwater lake microbial communities from Lake Michigan, USA - Fa13.BD.MLB.SN (SPAdes) (version 2) | ecosystem: Environmental > Aquatic > Freshwater > Lake | place: Lake Michigan, USA...
ACGACTTGACCAAACCGGTCTACACCTTGTGAGCACCGCTGGCCCTGTGGTGCGGCCACGGGTTTGGCGTGAGGCCTGCAAAGCTTGGCCATTGCGAGGCGCGCAGCAACGCGGCGGTTCATGGACCGCTTGAAAGACAAGGCAGCGTTGATCACCGGCGGGGGGGCTGGCATTGGCGCGGCCACCGCCCGCTTGTTTTGTGCCCAGGGCGCGCGGGTGTGTTTGCTGGACGCCAACCCCCAGGCCTTGCGCGACACCCAAGCCAAACTGCTGGCTGAATTTCCCCAGGCCAGCGTGCACACGGCCCAAGCCGACATCGCCGATGAAGGGCAAGCGCAGGCGGCCGTGCAGACGGCTGTGGCCGCGCTGGGGGGCTTGGATGTGCTGGTCAACAACGCGGCCATGCGCAACTACGCGGCCTTGGCCGATGCCACACCTGCCGAGTGGCAGGCCATGGTGGGTGTGAATTTGGTCGGCACCGCCACCATGAGCCGCTGGGCCTTGCCGCATTTGCGAGTCAGTGGGCGCGGCAGCATCGTCAACGTGTCATCGGCCCATGCGCTGATCGGGCGCAAAGGCATGGGCTTGTACGACAGCACCAAGGCCGGGATGCTGGCCATGACCCGCACACTGGCTTTTGAAGAGGTGCAGCACGGTGTGCGTGTGAATGCCGTGTGTCCGGGTTCGACCTTCACCGACTTTCACATTGGCCGCGCCGTGGCGGCGGGCAAATCGCCCGAGCAACTCAAAACCGAGCGCGCTGGCAATTCACTGATGGGCCGTTGGGCCGAACCGCAAGAAATGGCATGGCCGATTGTGTGGCTGGCTTCGGACGAAGCCTCCTTCATCACCGGCGCCACCTTGATGGCCGATGGCGGTTTGTCCATCATGTGAGACCGCATGCCTGCGCGTGGTTTGAAGTCAGCCGGGTTTGGCACAATGGTCTGGCAGAAATGCACTTCAGGAGGCAGCATGGCGCAACGCAACTTCTTTTCAGGCTTGGCCCTTTGGGGCTGTGTTCTGTCGTCAGCGGCTTGGGGCCAAGAGATGGCGCGGGTTGTCTCCACCACGCCCGTGATCCAAACGGTCACGGTCACCGAGCCCAGTTGCACCAGTGTGGGCATCGCACCGGCCCTGTGTGGCCAAGTCACCCAGTTGCAAAACCGCATCACCCATTACAACGTGGTCTATGAGTACGGAGGCAAGTCTTACAGCGCGGCTTTGGCCCAGGACCCGGGACCTTGGTTGCCCATCCAAGTCACCCCCGTGGTTGAAATGCCCCCGCCTGTGGCACCCACCACCGTGTGGGTGAGCGCACCGGCGCCGCTGCCGCCCCCGCCCGTGGTCATGTTCCCCTATTCTTATGGGCATGCGCCGGTTTATCGGCCCTTTCCTTTTTCGGTTCATTTCGGTTTTTATGGCGGCCGCGGTTACCGCCATTGGCGTTGAGGTCGAACACCGCTGTCGCATGTGCGGTTGACCTGCCATTGGGGCTTGGCGATACTGCACTTGCCTTCATTTGCCGCTGTGGCGGCCAACGCTGCCACCCTTGAAACCCCTTTGACGGGGCAGTGCGCTGCCCCAGGCGATGCCGTCTGACCCCTGGACGGCATGGCTGGAAAGTGTTTTTTTGCCCAAAATTTTCCATGGATGGCGCATCGCTGGCGCGGCCAGCTCCTTGCAGTTCATGCAATCGGCGCTGCTGACCCAATCCTTTGGTGCGTATGTGGCCTTGTTGGCCGAAGAGCGCGGTTGGAGCAAAACATCCTTGGCTGGCGCTGCCGCAATGCAATCTTTGGAGGCCGCCATCTTGGGGCCTTTGCTGGGCTGGGTGATGGACCGCTTTGGCCCGCAGGCCATGATCCGCTGGGGGGTCGTTGTCTTCGCCATCGGGTTTGTGGCTTTGTCCCAAATCGAATCCATCTCTGGGTTTTATGTCAGTGCCCTCATCTTGGCGGTGGGGGCCAGCTTGTGTGGCTACTTTCCGCTCACCGTGGCCATCATCCATTGGTTTGAGCGCCAACGCGCACGCGCGTTGTCCTTGCTCAGCTTGGGGCTGGCGCTGGGCGGCTTGGCGGTGCCGTTGGTGGCGTGGTCCATGCACAGCTTTGGCTGGCGCGCCACGGCCATGGCATCGGCGGTGGTGGCTTTGGTGATTGGCATTCCTTTGGCCGCGGTGATCCGGGGTCGACCCGAGGACATGGGTTTGACGGTGGATGGCGTGCCCAAACCCCATCCCTTGACCGCCCAAGATGCCGTTCACCCGGGCAGCACAGGTGTGGAGTTCACCGCGCGGCAAGCATTGCGCACCCAGGCATTTTGGCTGCTGGGTTTGGGCCACGGCGTGGCCTTGTTGGTGGTCACCGCGGTCAATGTGCATGCCATCAGCCACATGAAAGAGGGCCTGGGCTATACCGTGGCCGAGGCCGCGTGGTTCATTTTGTTGATGACCGTGGGGCAGGTCATCGGTGTGCTGTCCGGGGCCTGGATGGGCGACAAATACGACAAGCGGCGCGTGGCGGCCACCTGCATGCTGATGCACGGCAGTGGTTTGCTGCTGCTGACCTATGCCACCCATTCGGCTGAATTGGTGGCTTTTGCTTTGTTGCATGGCATCGCTTGGGGCTTGCGTGGCCCCTTCATGCAAGCCCTGCGTGCCGATTACTTCGGGCGCAATGCGATTGGCATGATTTTGGGCTTGTCCGCGGTGATCATTGCCCTGGGGCAAGTGGCCGGCCCCTTGGTGGCTGGTTTTTTTGCCGATCTGACGGGCAATTACCGGCTTGGTTTCACCGTGCTGGCTGTGACGGCCTGCGCCGGGTCGGTGCTTTTTTTGATGGCCAAACCGCCGCAATTGCCAAAGGACGGCTGAGGACAACGCTTTTCAAATTTGGCATCAACCCACACAAACCCATGCATTAAGATGGCACGAGCGCTGGGCGCTCCCCGCAGTTTGAAACCCACAAGAGCAACACCCCATGGGCCTGACCCTGTACGAAAAAATCTGGCATGCACACAAAGTGCTTGACGGCGACGATGGCCAAAGCCTGTTGCATGTGGCACGCCATTTGGTGCATGACGGGTCGGTCCATGCATTTCAATTTTTGAAAGAAAAGGGCCTGAGCGTGCGCCGCTCCGATCAGGTGGCGGCCACCCCCGATCACGGCATCTCCACCCACAGCCATGTGATGGCGGCGATCACTGACCCTGAACAGCGCCGGGTGGTCGAACGGTTGGTCGAAAACACCCAAGCCCATGGCATCTTGCATTTCCCCCTGGGCGACCCGCGCCAAGGCATCGTGCATGTGGTCGGCCCCGAACAAGGTCTGACCCAGCCCGGCATGGTGTTGGTGTGTGGCGACTCCCACACCTCCACCCACGGGGCTTTGGGTGCTTTGGCTTTTGGTGCGGGCGCGAGTGAAATCACCCATGTGCTGGCCACCCAGTCAACCTGGCAGCGGCGCTCCAAAACCCTGCGTGTGCGGGTCGAGGGTGAGCGGGGTGCGCACGTCAGCGCCAAAGATGTGATCTTGGCCATCATTGCCAAGCTCGGCTCCAATGGCGCTGCGGGCCATGTCATCGAATATGCCGGCTCAGTCATCCGCGCCATGAGCATTGAGGAGCGTTTGACGGTGTGCAACATGTCCATCGAGGCTGGTGCCCGCGCCGGCATGGTGGCGCCCGATGACACCACATTTGCCTACCTGCAAGGTCGTGCCTACGCACCCAAGGGCGCGATGTGGGAGCAGGCCTTGGACCACTGGCGCACACTGCCCTCTGACCTGGATGCCCGTTTTGATGTGGACATCCAACTCGACGCCAGCGCGCTCGCACCCATGGTGACCTGGGGCAACAGCCCGCAAGACGGCTTGCCCATCACCGCCTGTGTGCCCAACCCCCAAGACGAGCCCGACAGCGAAAAGCGCGCCGGCATGGAGCGCTCATTGGCCTACATGGGCTTGCAAGCTGGCATGGCGCTGCAAGACATTGCGGTCGATCAGGTGTTCATTGGCTCGTGCACCAATGGCCGCATCGAAGACCTGCGCGCTGCGGCCGCGGTGGCCCGCTTGGGACAGGCCAAGGTGCCGGTGCTGGTTTCGCCGGGATCGACCCGGGTCAAGCTCGAGGCCGAGCGTGAGGGCTTGGACCAAATTTTCAAACAGGCCGGGTTCGAGTGGCGCGAATCGGGCTGCTCGATGTGCGTGGGCATGAACGGCGATTTGGTGGCCTCTGGCAAGCGCTGTGCGTCCACTTCCAACCGCAATTTTGTCGGTCGCCAAGGACCTGGCAGCCGCACCCATTTGATGGGTCCAGCGATGGCCGCTGCGGCCGCCTTGACCGGCCGATTGACCGATGTTCGCAGCCTGGTGAAATGACATGAAAGCATTTGTGGTGGAAGACGGCGTGGCCGTTCCGTTTGATCAGGCCGATGTGGACACCGATCAAATTTTGCCGGCGAGGTATTTGCGCCGCCCGCGCCAAGGTGGCTACGGCCAGTTTTTGTTTCGTGACGTGCGCTTCAATGACGATGACAGCGAGCGCCCCGACTTCATCCTGAACCAAGCGCCTTACCGCAGCGCCAGCATCATGGTGGCGGACCGCAACTTTGGCTGCGGCTCCAGCCGCGAGCAAGCGCCTTGGGGCTTGGTGGACCACGGTATTCGCTGTGTGATCGCCGCCGACTTTGGCGATATTTTTTACCTCAACTCGCTCAAAACAGGTTTGCTGCCGGTGCAGTTGGACATTGCCGTGTGCGTGCGCATGCGTGAGCAACTGCACGCCCAGCCGGGCGCCCACGTGCGGGTGGACTTGCCTGCCCAAACCGTGACCGGGCCGGATGGCCAGGTCTATGCTTTTAAGATGGATGCATTTCGCAAGAAATGTTTGGTCGAGGGACTCGATGAGATCGGTGTCACCTTGCAGCATGACGCCGCCCTCAAGTCCTTTGAGGTGCAATACCGCCAAGCCCACCCTTGGCTTTTTAACCTTTGAATCGCATGGAACATTCCAACAAAACCGCGCGCCAATTGTTTGAAGACATCAAGGCCAACCCGACCCGCCGCCGCTTTGGCTTTGGCAAACGCCCGGCCATCATCAACATCGACTTGCAAAAAGCCTATACCTGTGTGGGTGAGTTTGCCACCGCCTACGAAACCGATCCGCAGCAACTGGCCTATGTGAACCAAATCTCCAACGCCTTGCGCGCCAAGGGTGGACCGGTGGTGTGGACCTATGTGGCTTACATGGAATCGGGCGAGGACTGTGGCATCTGGGGCACCCGCACCAACACCCCCGACTCTTTGCAAAACATCAAGGTCGGCTCGCGCCGCTCTGAGTTCGATGACCGCTTGCAAATCGATCACCAGCGCGATGTGGTCATCAACAAGCGCATGGCTTCGGCCTTCCATGAAACCCACCTCAATTCGGTGTTCAATTTTCACGGCATCGACACCGTGATCGTCACCGGCGGCTCGACCTCGGGTTGCGTGCGGGCCACCGTGGTCGACAGTTTGTCGCGCAGTTTTCGCACCATCGTGCCAGAGGAATGTGTGGCCGATAAGCATGAGAGCCCGCACTTTGCCAATTTGTACGACATGGCCGTGAAGTACGCCGACGTGATGTCGGCCAAAGAGGTGTTGGCCTATCTTGAAGGCTTGCCGTCATGAAACGCGATCCGGGCTTTTACGACTTTTTGCCTTATCAAGATCGCCCGCCCATCCGCTGGCCCAATGGCGCGCAGTTGGCGTTTTGGGTGGCGCCCAACATCGAGTTTTATGAACTCGAGCCCCCACCCAACCCCAAGCGCACCCCATGGCCCAGGCCCATCCCCGATGTGCAGGCCTACTCGTACCGTGACTACGGCAACCGGGTTGGCGTGTGGCGCATGATGGAAGCCATGGACCGGTGCGGTGTGCGTGGCAGCGTGTCACTCAATGTGGCTTTGTGCGAGCACCACCCCGAGATCATCGCCGCTTGTGTCGAGCGTGGCTGGGAGTTTTACTCCCACGGCACCTACAACACGCGCTATGTGTTTGACATGACGCCCGACCAAGAGCGCGAACTCATCCGCGACTCGATCGACACCATCAAAAAACACACCGGCCAAAAGCTCGATGGATGGCTGTCGCCCGCGCTGTCTTACACCGACCAGACCTTGAACCTGGTGGCCGAGGCCGGGCTGACCTATGTGTGCGACCTCTTCCACGACGACCAACCCGGCCCGGTCAAAGTGCCCCATGGCCGTTTGGTCAGCATGCCGTATTCGCTGGAAATGAACGACGCCATTGCGTTCAGTGTCAACTGGGTCACGCCGCACCGTTACGGTGAAATGATCAAGCGCCAATTTGATCGCTTGTATGCCGAGGGTGAGCAATCGGGCACGGTCATGTGCATTCCCTTGCACCCGTATTTGATTGGCCAGCCCTATCGCATGAAAGCCTTTGAAGAAGCCTTGGCCTACATCACCGGACACGACAAGGTCTGGTTGGCCACGGGGCGCGAAATCGCCCAACACTTTTTAGACCACGATTACAGCGCCTTTGAGCAAGCTTCTGTGGCCGTGGGAGATGCCCCATGATCGCCCCCGATTACCTGCGTTACCCCAAGCGCCGCTATGGCATGGACCACGACCGTTACGACTGGTCGATGCTGCCCGACCGTCCTGCGGTGCAATGGCCCGGCGGCGCCCGGGTGGCCCTGTGGGTCACGGCGTCTTTGCAGTGGTTTCCCCTGAACCAAAAGGGCGTGCCGTTCAAGCCGGTCGGTTCGTTGCAAACCGCGTACCCCGATTTGCGCCATTACACCTTGCGCGATTACGGCAACCGGGTGGGTATCTACCGCATCATGAAGGAACTGCGCGCGCGCAACATCCCGGCCAGCGTGCCCATCAACGCGGCGGTGGCGGCGCGCTATCCCTCTTTGGCCCAAGCGTGTGTCGATCTCGGCTGGGAGTTGATGGGCCACGGGCTGGACATGGACCATGTGCACCACACGGGCATGAGCGATGAGGCCCAGGTGATTGAGCGCAGTTTGGACATCGTGCGCCGCTTTGCACCGGTGCGCGGCTGGTTGTCGCCGGCACGCAGCGAGTCTCACGACACCCTGGACTTGTTGGCATCGGCTGGCATCGACTATGTGTGCGATTGGGTCAACGACGACATGCCTTACCCCATCCGTGCCGGTGGGCGCGAGATGGTGGCCATGCCCTTGTGTGCTGACATTGAAGACGCGGGCTTGCTCATTGCTTGGCACCAAGACGAAGACGATTTGCGCCAACAGTGGATCGACCAGTTCGATTATTTGTACGCTGAAAGCGCGCGCCACGGCCCGCGCGTCATGGCCTTGCCACTACACGCCTGGGCCATTGGCCAGCCTTACCGCATTGGTGTGTTAACCGATGTGCTTGACCACATGCTGTCCAAACCCGGCGTGTGGGCCGCCACCGGCGGGCAAATCATGGACGCTTGGAAAGCCAGTCACGCCAAAGTCTGAGGGCTCAGGCCAGCTGCAGTTGGGGGCGCTGACACCCCTCGGGGCTTAAACCGATTGGCGTCGCTGGGTGATGATTTGGCGCAAGGTGTGCTTTAACGCCTCCGCTTGTGCCAAACCAAAGGGCTCGAGTATTTTTTCTTCGTGCGCCTTGGCTTGCTTGATCAGCGATTTGACAATTTTTTGACCCTGCGGGGTGATGCTCACATGCGTCACCCGCCGGTCTTTGGTTTGGGGCGTGCGCCGCACATGGCCCAAGGCCTCCATGCGGTCGAGCAAACGGGTCACTGTGGGTTGTTTGGTCAATGAAATGGTGGCGAGGTGACCAATGCTCATGCCCTTGCTGCCAAACAAGCTGGCCAATACCCGCCATTCGGCCACCGAGAAGCCGTGCGAGCGCACAACTTGGTGAAACTCGGTGGAAATCATCTGGCTGGCTTGGCCCAGCAAGGCGGCCAAGTAGCCGTCCACAAAAGGCGGTTGAGATGGGGGTTTCGACGGCGCTTGCATTTTAGAAAAATTGAATTAAGGCTGCGATGAAAAGTTTGTGGCATCCCGCCGTCCTGCCCCAGAGGATTAACCCTGATGGTTTTTTGATTGACAGGAAAACATTTCCAAAGTAATGTATCTCAAAGGGGAATGGCCCAATTTTGAAAGACGCCATGAAAATTGCTGTGCTCGGAGGGGGACACGGGGCTTATGCAGCCGCTGCAGATTTAACCCTGTCTGGGCATGAAGTGCGTTTGTGGCGCCGGGATGGCGCGGCCCTCGCGCCGGTCCTGGCCCAAGGCGGCATTCGCCTCAAAGACAGCGATGGTGAACGCGATGTGCCCATCCACAGCGTCAGCGCCGACATCGGCGTGGCCCTGCGCGGGGCTGAGCTGATTGTGCTGCCCACCCCGGCCATTGCCCAAGACGACATTGCCCAAGCCATGGCCCCGCATCTGCAAGACGGCCAAGTTGTTTTTTTGGCCCCCGGCACTTTTGGCAGCTTCACCATGGCCCGGCGTGTGCGCGCCCTGGGTTGCCAGGCCGATGTGCGCTGGGCCGAGACCGGCACCTTGCCGTATCTGGCGCGCAAGCACGGCCCACGCGAAGTCAACCTCACCATCCGTGCGGTGCACCTGCCCACAGGTGTGTACCCCGCCATCCATGCCGATGCGGCCTTGGCGGTGATCCGCCGCGCCTACCCCAGCGTGCATGCTTGTGGTGACGCTCTGTCGGGGGCATTGATGAATGCCGGCCCCATCATCCACCCGCCCTTGATCGTCATGAATGCCGCGCCCTTGCAGCACTTTGAGCGCTGGGACATCCACAACGAAGGCACCCAAACCAGTGTCCGCGCCGTCACCAACCAACTGGATCTGGAGCGCATCGCCGTGCGCGAGGCCGTGGGTTGGGGCGCGCCGCATTACCCCTTGCGCGACCATTACGAAAACGACCGCTGGATGTATGGCGATGCGCACAAGAAATTGGTCAAGTCGGGCGACTGGCGCGAGAACATCGACTTGCACCACCACCGCTATGTCACCGAAGACATCGAACTGGGCTTGTCCTTTTTGTGTTCTGTCGCGCGCTGGGTGGGCGTGGATGCGCCCATCGCCCATGGCTTGGTGGCCATCACCGGCGGCTATTTGGGCCGCGATTTGCGCCAGGGCCCCCGCACCTTGGAGGCCTTGGGCCTGCTGCACCACAGCCCAGCTCAATTGCGCAAGATGCTGCACCAAGGAGAGGGTGCATGAGCGTGGCGCGTTTTGTCGCGGTCGGCGCTGGCCGCATGGGCCGCAGCATTGCCACCGCCTTTGCTTACGCGGGTCATCGTGTCGCCGTGGTCGATTTGCGCTCGCGCACGCCCGACCAATGGCAAGCTTTGCAGCAAGAAGCCTCGGATGAGGTGCGGGGCAGTTTGAACAGCTTGGCTGAGTTGGGGGCTTTTGACCCAGCGCTGGTCGCGTCCATGGTGGAGCGTGTGTCATGGGTCAACGAGGCGGGTGCCGATGCCGCATTGGCCCAAGCCGAGATGGTGTTTGAAGGTGTCCCTGAAACCATGGCCGCCAAGCAAAGCGCGATGGCGCGCATCGGTGCAGCTTGCCGCGCCGATGCCATCATCACCTCCACCACCAGCAGCATTTTGGTCACCGATTTGGTGCCGTGGGTGCTGGGCCCGGAGCGGTTTTTGAACATCCATTGGCTCAACCCAGCTTATGTGATCCCGGTGGTCGAGTTGAGCACCCATCCCCGCCTGGACCCGGCGGTGCTGGCGCGCGCCAAAGCTTTGATGAGCGCCATTGGCAAACTGCCGGTGGTGTGTGGGCCCACGCCGGGTTACATCGTGCCGCGCTTGCAAGCCTTGGTGATGAATGAGGCGGCGCGCATGGTCCAAGAGGGCGCGGCGACCGCCGAAGAAATCGATGTGGCCACCCGCTACGGCATGGGATTGCGTTTTGCGGCGCTGGGCGTGATCGAATTCATCGATGTCGGTGGCAACGATATTTTGTTTCATGCCAGCCGCGAAATGGCCGCCAGCATCGACCCACACCGCTATGCCACCCCGGCCATCGTGGCCGACAAAATGGCCCATGGCCAGCTCGGCTTGAAAACCGGTGCTGGTTTTTACGATTACGATGGTCGCGATATCGCGGCCTATCGCCGAGACATCCTGTCTCGAACCCTGGGCATGCTCCAGCATGCCGGGCATTGGCATCCCCCCGCAACCACCACCCACGACTGAAGGAGTTCACCATGTCACCGAATCGTTTTAAACGCCACACCCTGTTGGGTTTGTGCGTGGCCGCAGCTGCATTGGCCGCTCCACTGGCCGCGCAAGCCCAGGAGATCACCCTCAAGGCGGTGAACGCTTTCCAAGAGGGCACCTATTACGCCCGCAACTTTGAGCGTTTCGTGAAAAAGGTCAACGACGAGGGCAAAGGCCTGGTGCAGATCAACTACATCGGTGGCCCCAAGGCCATCCCCACCTTTGAGCAGGGCAATGCCTTGCGCAGTGGCGTGGTCGACATGTCCAACACCACCACCTCGTTTGTGGCCGGTATCGTGCCCGAAGGCCTGGCCATCAACTACACCAACCAAACCATGGCCGAGATGCGCAAAAACGGTGCCATCGACTACTTGAACAAAATCATGATGGAAAAAGGCCTGTACTACTACGCCCGCACCGGCGAAGGCGTGCAGTACTACATCTACAGCAACAAGCGCATCGACAAGGCCGATCTGACCGGATTGAAGCTGCGCATTGCGCCCATCTACCGCGATTTCTTCCAAAAGCTGGGTGCCAACGTGGTCCAAATCGCCCCCGGCGAGGTCTACACCGCTTTGGAGCGCGGCGTGGTCGACGGCTACGGCTGGCCCCTGCTGGGCATTTTCGATTTGGGCTGGCATGAAAAAACCAAGTTCCGCATTGAACCGGGCTTTTACGCCATTGAGCTGGGTGTGATCTTCAGCGCCAATACCTGGCGCAAACTCAACCCCGCTCAGCGCGCTTTCTTGGAAAAGCAGGCGGTTTGGTTGGAAAGCCAGAACGTGGACATGGCGGCCAAAGATGCACCTGCCGAAATCAAAAAGCAGCAAGACGCGGGTTTGCAGGTCATCAAACTGGACGCCGAGCAGTCACGCATTTTGCAAAAAACCGCCTACGATGCCGCCTGGGATGCGGTGGTCAAGTCCAGCCCGGCGCATGGCGCCAAGCTGCGCGAAATGCTTGAACCCAAGTAAGGTGTTGACATGATGAATCGTTGGTCCCGCGTGTTGGGCCAGGTCTACGAAGCCCTGGCTTGGATGGCTTGCGCCATGTTGTTCGCTCTGATGCTGGTGATTTGCGCCGATGTATTTTTGCGCAACGTCCCCCTCATCCCAGGCTTGCGCGGCATGCCGGCGACCAACGATTTGTCCGAGGCTTTTTTGTACCTCATCACCTTGTTCGCGGGACCGTGGTTGCTGCGACTGGGCCAGCACATTCGGGTGGATATTTTTCTGCGTGCCATCCCGCCCCTGTGGGCTTGGTACTGCGAATGGGCCGTGGATGTGTTGGGCCTGCTGTGTTCTTTGGTGATTGCTTGGTATGGCTTGACCACCACCTGGGACAGCTTGCAAACCGGTGAAATGTTCATCAAAGCCTTGACCACCCCAGTATGGTGGTGGCTGGCATTTTTACCGCTGACATTTGGTTTGTTGGCCGTGGAATTTCTGTTTCGCATGCACCGCTTGATGCATGGCGAGCGCGCGCCGCGCGAAGAAGCGGTTTCAGCCGCCTAAAACCCACGAAGGATTTTCATGAGTTGGCAATTGGCGTCTTGGTTGTTGTTGGGCGGATCCACCGTGCTGCTCTTTTTGGGCTTGCCGGTGGTGTTCTCGTTTTTGGTCATCAACGTGATTGGTGCTTGGCTGATTTTGGGCGGCGAGGCCGGCATTGCGCAAATGGTGCGCAATTGCGTCGGCTCGGTGGCCAGTTTTTCTCTCACCCCCATTCCCTTGTTTGTGCTCATGGGCGAGGTGTTGTTCCACACCGGCTTGGCGGTCAAGGTGATCGACGGCATAGAGCGCTTGATCAGAAACTTGCCCGGTCGTTTGGCCGTGGTGGCGATTGTGGCCGGCACGGTGTTTTCTGCCATCTCGGGCTCGACCATCGCCACCACCGCGATGTTGGGCGGCTTGATGGTGCCGTTGATGTTGCAGCGCGGTTACCACCCCACCATGGCCACCGGGCCGGTGATGGCCATTGGCGCGGTGGACATGCTGATCCCGCCCTCGGCGTTGACGGTGTTGCTCGGCTCGCTGTCGGGCATTTCGATCAGCAAATTGCTCATTGGCGGCGTGGTGCCAGGTTTGATTTTGAGCGTCGTCTTTGTGGCCTACATCATCATCCGGGTGAAAATTCAACCGCACTTGGCACCCAAAACCGAATTCACCGAGTACAAGGGTTGGGCCATGTTTCAACCCTTTGTGAAATATGTGCTCCCTTTGGTGTCGATTTTTGCAGTGGTCGTGGGCGTGATGATCGCGGGCATTGCCACCCCCACTGAATCGGCGGCGATTGGTGCGTTCACCACCGTGTTGTTTGCCATGGCCTACCGCGCCTTGACGCTTAAAAACCTGCTGGCCAGCTTGCGTGCCACGGTCACCATCTCGGGCATGATTTTGTTCATCATCATCGGTGCCACCACATTTGCCCAAATCTTGTCCTTTTCTGGGGTCAGCAATGGGGTGGTGCAGGTCATCACCGGCTCCAACTTGTCCACCAACGCCATCATCGTGGGCATGCTGCTGATTTTGATTTTCTTGGGCGTGTTTGTGGACCAGGTCAGCATGATGCTCATCACCCTGCCCATCTTCATGCCCATCATCCAGCAATTGGGTGTGGACCCCGTGTGGTTTGGCATCATGTTCTTGATCTGCATGCAACTGGGTTTGCTGCTGCCCCCGCACGGTTTGTTGCTCATGACCATGCGCGGTGTGGCTCCTAAAGAGGTCACCATGATGCACATTTTTCAAGCCGTGGTGCCCTATTTGGCATTCAGCTTTGCGGTGCTGGCGTTGGTGTTCTTTTGGCCGCCTGTGGCCACTTGGTTGCCCAACTTGTTGAGTTGATGCACCGAGCCGAGTCCATGAGCGCTGAGTTGCCGAACCTGCCCGTTCACCCCTTGGTGCAAGACGATCGTGTGCACCGCGATTTGTACACCGATGCGGACTTGTTTGCGCAAGAGCAGCAGCGCTTTTTTGGCCGCGCTTGGGTGTTCGCCGGACACGGCAGCCAAATGCCCGAGGTGGGCGACTTCATCACGGTGTCCTTGTCTGGCCAGCCCATTTTGTTGCTGCGCGATGCGCCAGACCGCATACAGGCCTTCTTCAACCGCTGCGCGCACAAAGGTTCCCAGCTCTACGCCCAAGCCCAAGGCCATGTGGGCAAGATGTTGCGCTGTCCCTACCACGCCTGGTCTTATCGCCTGGATGGCCAAGCTTTGGCCAGGCCCCTCAAAGATGGGTATGTGGGCACCGGTTTGGATGCCAGTCCCAATGGCCAAGGCCTCACTCGGCTACCCGGTGTGCGCGTTTACCGCGAATTTGTCTTTGTGCGTTTGAGCCCGGATGGCCTGGACTTTGACACTTACTTTGGCGACGCTTTGCGTGCCATTGACAACATGGTGGAACGCTCGCCCGTGGGCCGATTGGAAGTCGCCGGTGGGGTACTTCGCAACACCATGGCCTGCAACTGGAAGATGTACTTGGAGAACATCAACGACAGCGTGCATCCGGTATCGGCCCATGAGTCGGCCAGCAGTGTGGCGCGCCAAATGTGGCAGCAACAGCCCAGCGGTGCACCCATGCCCATGGCCATGGAGCAAATCTTGCCGTTTGCCAATGGTTACGATTTTTTTGATCAGATGGGTGCGCGCATCCACCCCCAAGGCCACAGCCTGTTGGGGGTGAACTTCAGCATCCACTCGGCTTATGCGGTGTTGCCCGAGTACCAAGCGGCGCTGGAAGCGGCCTGGGGCGTTGAGCGCACCCAAGAGGTGTTGCAACGCTCACCGCAAAACGCGGTGCTCTACCCCAGCATCGCCTTGAAGGGTTCACCTTTGTCGATGCGTGTCATCCGCCCCCTGGCGGTTGACCGCACTTTGGTGGAGGCCTGGAGTTTCCGGGCGGTTGGCGCGCCTGACGTGCTGCTCGAGCGGGCCATGACCTACAACCGCCTGGTGTTTTCGCCGATGTCGGTGGTGGCCCACGATGACGTGCATTTGTTTGAAAGCATTCAACAAGGCTTGCAAGCCCAAGGACAGCCTTGGGTGAGTTTGCACCGCAACCACGTGGCTGGTGAAAGTGCGCAATCCCCCGCCGACACCAACAGCGCCAACGAATGGCTGATGCGCAACCAATACCGTGCATGGGCACAAGCCATGTCCCAACCACTGGCTTCGGAGTTGGCATGAGCGCCGCAGATGTTCAAGCCGTGCAAGACTTTGTCCTGGCCGAAGCGAGTTTGCTCAACCATGCGCTTTACCGCGAATGGTTGGCATTGTTCGCCCATGAAGGCCGCTATTGGGTGCCCTTGGGCGGCATCGACCAAAACGAATCTGACACCCACAACGCCTTGGCCGACGAAGACCGCTTGCTGCTCAGCCTGCGTGTCGAACGCTTGCTGGCGGGGCGTGCCCATTCACAACAACCTGCCAGCCGCAGCGCCCATGTGCTGCAAGCCCCGCAGGTTGACTTGTGTGACGGCCAGCGGGCCGAGGTGTACACACCGTTCACCTACGTCGAGAGCCGTGGCGAGCAACAGATCTGGTTGGCCGGGCACTGGTGCCATCGCCTGTGTCGCGAAGATGGCGCTTGGCGCATCGCCCTCAAGCGGGTCAACCTGGTCAACGCGGGCGCAGCCCACTTGGCCATTCAACTGTTTCCCTGATACTTACATGCACCCACTGCATTTCACACCCACCGGAGAGCGCCACCATGGCTGAACGTTCATTTGTGCAAGAGGTGCAAAAGCTGCGCTTAGGTGCTGGCGAAGAATTCGTCGGCGAGGGCATTTTGGCGGTCACCAAGGCCTTGCTCGAGTCCGGCGTGTCGTACGTGGCGGGCTACCAAGGCGCGCCCATCTCGCACCTGATCGACGTGCTCGCCGACGCCCAAGACATTTTGCAAGAGCATGGCATACGCTTTGAAAACAGCGCCAGCGAAGCCACGGCAGCGGCCACCTTGGCGGCGTCGGTCAATTACCCCTTGCGCGGCGCCGTGACCTTCAAGGCCACGGTGGGCACCAATGTCGCCTCTGATGCCTTGGCCAATTTGGCTTCAGGGGGTGTCACGGGTGGTGCATTGATCGTGGTGGGTGAAGACTACGGCGAAGGCTCGTCCATCATGCAAGAGCGCAGCCACGCGTTTGCCATGAAGTCGCAAATTTGGTTGCTCGATCCCCGTCCCAATTTGCCCAGCATGGTCAAGGCGGTGAAGATGGGTTTTGAGTTGTCCGAGGCCAGCCACACCCCGGTGATGTTGCAACTGCGCATCCGCGCCTGCCATGTGCATGGGCGCTTCATGGCCAGTGACAATGTGCGCGCGCCCTTTGCCCTGCACGAAGCCATGGAGCAACCGCAGCGCGACGTCAGCCGAATTGTGTTGCCACCCGCGAGCTTTGTTCACGAGCAAGAAAAGCTCAAGCAGCGTTGGCCGGCGGCGGTGGACTTCATTGAAAAGCACCAGCTGAATGAATTTTTCGACGGCGATCTCCAAGATGTGGGCATCTTGGTGCAGGGCGGCAATTACAACGCCTTGGTGCGGGTGCTGGAGCGCATGGGTTTGGCCGATGTGTATGGCCGCAGCCGGGTTCCCTTGTATGTGATGAACGTGGCCTACCCCGTGGTCGATGCCGAAGTTTTGCGCTTTTGCGAGGGCAAGCGTGCGGTCTTGTTGGTGGAAGAGGGCCAACCCAATTTCGTTGAACAAAACGTCGCCACAGTGTTGCGCCATGCGGGTTGCACTGCCGTGCTGCACGGCAAAGACCTGTTGCCACCGGCGGGTGAATACACCTTGCACGAGGTGCTCAAAGGGGTGCAGGCCTTTGCCCAGTTGTATGGCTTGTTGGATTCGGTGCAAGCCCCCAGCGTTTCGGGTTTGTCCACATCCACCAGCGTGGTGCCGAGCTTGGCGCCCACGCCGGCCAAGGCGCACAAAGTGATAGCCCTCAAGCCTTTGCAGCAAGTGGTGCAACCGCGCCCGCCCGGCTTTTGCACCGGCTGCCCCGAGCGTCCGATTTTTGCCGCCATGAAGTTGGTTGAAAAAGAACTGGGCCCGCATCATGTCAGCGCTGACATTGGCTGCCACTTGTTTTCCATCTTGCCGCCGTTTCACATCGGCAACACCACCATGGGCTACGGCTTGGGCACCGCTGGCGCTTCAGCCATGAACGTGCCAGCGGGCAAGAGGGCCATCTCCATCATGGGCGATGGCGGCTTTTGGCACAACGGCCTGACCAGCGGCATTGCCAACGCGGTTTTCAACCGCAGCAATAACCTGACCATCGTGGTCGACAACAGCTACACCTCGGCCACCGGTGGTCAAGACGTGCTCTCGTCCAAAGCCCTCAACCCCACCCGCAGCACCGGCCACTTGATTGAGAAAGCGGTGCGTGGCGTCGGCGTGGAATGGGTGCGCACCTTCAAGCGCACCTATGACGTGGCGGGCATGCGTGACGCTTTGAAAGAAGCCTTGACCAGCAAGCACGCAGGTCCCAAAGTATTGGTGGCCCAGTCCGAGTGCATGCTCAACCGTCAGCGGCGCGAAAAGCCCCAGGTGCGGGCCCAACTCGCTGCGGGCAAGCGGGTGGTGCGCGAGCGCTTCGGTGTCGATGCCGACACCTGCACCGGGGACCGGGCATGCATCCGCATTTCAGGATGCCCATCCTTGTCGATCAAACCCAACCCCGATCCATTGCGCACCGACCCGGTCACCACCGTGCTCGACAGCTGTGTCGGATGCGGCATGTGTGGCGAGGTGTCCCACGCGGCGGTGCTGTGTCCCTCGTTTTACAAAGCCCAAATCGTCAGCCACCCCTCGGCCTGGGAGCGTTGGTGGGACGGCTTGCGTGTGCGCATCGTGGCGGGCTTGCAGCGTCGGCGCGCCCAACAATTGGCGCAATGGGCTTTCTGATGGGCATGGCGAAATCACCCCAACCCATCAAGATCGCCATCCTGGCCATGGGCGGCGAGGGCGGTGGCGTGCTGGCCGACTGGATCGTGGACTTGGCCGAACACGCTGGCCATTGGGCTCAAACCACTTCGGTGCCAGGTGTGGCCCAGCGCACTGGTGCGACCATTTATTACGTTGAGTTGTTTCCCAAAGCCACGCCTGGTGCGGATGGGCTGGAGCCGGTGCTGGCCTTGATGCCCTTGCCGGGAGACGTGGACATTGTGTTGGCCTCGGAGCTGATGGAAGCCGGCCGCGCGGTGCAGCGCGGCTTGGTCACCAGCGACAGAACCACTCTCATAGCGTCGACCCACCGGGTGTATTCCATCACCGAAAAATCGGCTTTGGGCGATGGCCGTGTGGACCCCGAGCAACTGTTGGCCCATGCCGAGGCTGCCGCCCAACGCCTGGTGTGTTTTGACATGGCTGCTTTGGCCGAGCAAGAGGGCAGTGTCATCAGTGCGGTGTTGTTCGGCGCGCTGGCAGGTGTGGGTTTGTTGCCGTTCTCCCGCGATCAATTTGAAGCCACCATCGAGCGTGCGGGTTTGGGCGTGAAAAGCAGTTTGCGCGCCTTTGCCCAGGGCTTGTCGCAAGCGCACAGCCCGGTGGTGGTCGCGCCTGCGCCAGCCCAGCCCGAAGCGCTCAAACCGGTGCCCCAAAACCCTGTCATGCGCGAATGTGTCGATCAAGTGTGGGCGATGTTGGCCGAGCCAGCCCGGTCCTTGGCCATTGAGGGCGTGCGGCGCATGGCCGATTACCAAGACCCGGCCTATGCGCAACTGTATGTGGCCCGTTTGCGCCGGCTGCATGCCCTGCTGGCCCAAGACCCGCTGGATTTGATGGCCGCCTTGGCACGGCATTTGGCCTTGTGGATGTCGTACGAAGACACGGTGCGCGTGGCCGACCTGAAAACCCGGGGCACCCGTTTTTCCCGGGTGCGTGAAGAGGTCCATGCCCAAGCCGATCAGTTGTTGCGCATCAATGAATACATGCACCCCCGTTTTCAAGAGGTGTGCGAAACCTTGCCGGCGGGCCTGGGCGCGCGGCTATGGGCTTCCCCCACATGGCGTCGCTGGGGCGAGCGCTGGCTCAGCCATGGGCGCGTGGTGCAAACCAATTCTTTGGGCGGATTTTTTCTCTTGTATGCGGTCTCGGCCTTCAAGCCATGGCGGCGTGGAACGCTGCGTTACCGACTGGAAAACCAACGCATCGAACAGTGGCTGAATTTGGTCTGCCAATGGGCGCCCACCCACCCCGCATTGGCACTGGAAACCGTGTGGTGCCAGCGTTTGATCAAGGGCTACAGCGACACCCATGCGCGCGGCCACCAACATCATGACCGTTTGTTGGCCTTGGTGGCGCAGCACGGGGCCTTGTTGAGCGCTGAGCAGCTGCGTGACTTGCGCGAAGCGGCGTTAGCCGACGAGCATGGCAAGGCTTTTCACAGCACCTTGGCCGCCCAGGGCTGGGCCTGAACTGCTTGACAGGAATGGCCATGCCCAACCCATCATCTCCCGCCGACACCCGCCGGTGGATGCGCGGTTGTGAGGTGCACCGCGACGCCTTCATCGATCCCGATGTGTTTGCGCTGGAGATGCAAACCGTGTTCAGCCACACCTGGGTGTTTGTCGGCCATGGCAGCCAAATACCGCAACCGGGCGACTATGTCACCACCACCGTGGGTGACCAGCCGGTGGTGATGGTGCGCCAATGGAATGGCGGCATCAGCGTTTTGCACAACCGCTGCGCCCACAAAGGCGTCAAGGTGGCCGGTCGTGAGCAGGGCAACACGGGTAAATTTTTTCGCTGCCCCTATCACGCATGGACTTACCAATTGGATGGGGCTGTGTTGGCCATTCCCCTGAAAAGTGGCTATGCGCACAGCGGTTTGGAAGGCACCGAGGCGGCGCTGGGCATGGCTGCAGTGGGCGCGGTGCAGGTCTACCGCGACTTTGTGTTTTGTCGTTTATCGCAACAAGGCGAATCGTTTGCCGATTTTTTCGGGGACTCACTCTCCACCATTGACAACATGGTTGACCGATCCCCCGAAGGCAAGCTGGAAGTGGCCGGCGGTGTGTTGCGCTACATGCACCGCTGCAACTGGAAGATGTTGGTCGACAACCAAACCGACACCTGCCACCCCATGGTGGCGCATGAATCCTCTGCCGGCACGGCGGTCAAGGTGTGGAAGGCGGCCCCCGAGGGCACGCCCAAGCCCATGGCGGTCGAGTTGTTTGCACCCTTTGTCAGCCCATATGAGTTTTTCGAAGGCATGGGCATCCGAAGTTGGCCCAATGGCCATGGTCACACCGGCACGGCCGACTCCATCCACGCCGCTTATTCGCCGGTGCCCGGCTATTGGGACCAAATGAAGGCGGCTTATGGCGAACAGCGGGCGCAACAAATTTTGGGTGAGGTGCGCCACAACACCATTTATTTCCCCAACATCATGGTCAAGGGGCCGATCCAAACGCTGCGTATTTTCAAACCCCTGGCCGCCGACCGCACCTTGGTCGAGTCGTGGACATTTCGCTTGGTGGGCGCGCCCGATTTGTTGCTCGAGCGCACCCTGATGTACAACCGCTTGATCAATGCCCCGACCTCGGTGGTGGGTCATGATGACCTGGAGGTGTACGAGCGTTCGCAGCAAGCCCTGCATTCGCGTGGCCGCGATTGGGTCAATGTGGGGCGCTTGTATGACCCTGCCGAAACACTGACACCAACCCAAGTGGTGAATGGCACCAGCGAGTTGCAAATGCGCAACCAATACCGCGCCTGGGCCAAGTACCTGGCCATGGGCCCTGAGGTAAGGCTATGAGCTTGTCGACCCACCAAACCCTGGTGGATGTGGTCTACCACGAGGCGCGTTGCATTGATGAGCAGCGTTGGGACGAGTGGCTGGCGCTGTACACCGACGACGCCCATTACTGGATGCCTTTGACCCACGGTCAAACCGATCCTTTGTTACAAGGCTCTTTGATGTACGAGGACAAGATGCTGTTGGGCATCCGGGTCGAGCGGCTCAAGGGCCGGCGCACCTTTTCCCAAGAGCCCATCAGCCGCTGCCACCATTTGCTGCAAGCCCCCAGCGTCGAGATGCTCGATGCGGGCTTGGGCCAGGCGCGCTTGCGCACCGCATTCCACTATGTCGAAACCCGTGGCGACGAACAACAGCTGTACGCTGGTTGGGCCAGCCACGACCTGCGCTTACAAGGCGCAGATTGGCGCATCGTGCTCAAACGGGTTGACCTGGTCAATTGCGATGCCGCATTTGGCAATATCCAACTTTTCATGTGAAAGCCCTGCCATGCTGTTGACCGATTTGGACACCCGTGCTGCCGACTGCACTGTGCATGCGGTGCTGCAAGCCGTGGCCCAGCGCCAACCGCAGGCCGACCTGCTGTTCACCGAAGATGTGACCGCTGCCCAATACGGCATCACGCCGGGCACCGTGTCCTACGGGCAGGCCCTGGCCACCGTGGCGCAATGGCGCAAAGCCTATCAAGCGGCGGGCTATGGCCACGGGCACCGGGTGGGCTTGCTGCTGGACAACCGGCCCGACTTTTTGTACCACTGGTGGGCACTGAATGCCTTGGGCGTGTCGGTGGTGCCCATCCATTCCGACATGCGCTCAGCCGAGTTGCAATACCTGATTGACCACAGCGAAATCGTGTTGGCGGTGGTGCTGCCGAACCGGGTGGCCGATGTGAGCCAAGCCGTCCAAGCGATGGGCAGCGATTGTGCGGTGTGGGCCCATGGCAGCGATGCACCGCTGCCCCCAGCCGCACGGCTGGCCCCCAGTGCTTCACAAGCGCCTGGACGCGACAGCGAATGTGCCTTGCTCTACACCTCGGGCACCACCGGTCGGCCCAAGGGCTGCCGTTTGCTCAATGGTTATTTTTTGGCGGCAGGCCAGTGGTATGCCGACTTGGGTGGGGCCTGTGTGACGCACCCAGCGCAAGAGCGGGTCATCACCCCCTTGCCCTTGAACCACATGAACGCCATGGCCTTTTCCACCATGGTGGTGTTGCTCACCGGCGGATGCTTGGTGCAGCTCGACCGCTTTCACCCGCAAACCTGGTGGCAAAGCGTGGCCCAAAGCCGCGCCACCGTGGTCCACTACTTGGGCGTCATGCCCGCCATGCTGTTGTCGGCCCCCACTCAACCCAGCGACCGAGCGCATGCGGTGCGTTTTGGGTTTGGGGCCGGTGTGGACCAGCGCAACCACGCACCGTTTGAAGCGCGGTTTGGTTTTCCCTTGGTGGAGGCCTGGGCCATGACCGAAACCGGTGCCGCGGCTTGCGTGATGGCCAACGATGAGCCCCGCCATGTGGGCACCCGCTGCTTTGGCAAACCGCCCCCCGAGATGGCCTACTGCCTGGTCGACGACCAAGGCGTGGATGTGGGCGTGGGCGTGCCGGGTGAATTGTGGGTGCGTGCCCAAGGCCCGAACCCGCGCCAAGACTTTTTTGCCGGTTACCTCAAAGACGCGCAAGCCACCGAAGAGGCCTGGGCCGGTGGCTGGTTTCACACCGGTGACCTGGTGCAACGCGATGCCCAGGGTTTGTTGTACTTTGTCGATCGCAAAAAAAATGTGATTCGCCGCAGTGGCGAAAACATCTCGGCGGTGGAGGTGGAAAGCGTGTTGGCCCAACACCCCGCGGTCAAGGCCTGCGCCATTGCAGCCACCCCCGATGCGGTGCGCGGCGACGAGGTCATGGCCTGTGTGGTGACCCGCGAGGCCTTGCCTGCAACGCAGCGTGCGGCTTTGGCCCAGGATTTGGTGCGCCACTGTTTGGAGCAATTGGCCTATTACAAGGCCCCGGGTTATGTGGCCTTTGTGGATGCCCTGCCGGTGACTTTGTCGCAAAAAGTCCAGCGTGGTCAATTGCGCGATGTGGCGCGTGACTTGCCTGGGCAAGCGCACTGCATCGATGTGCGCGACCTGAAAAAGCGACAGACATGAGCCGCCAATCCTATGCAGGGGTGGCGGTGGCGGTGCCCATCACCGTGCCCTACCAACGCTACAGCACCCAAGGGGCGCATTGGTTTGTCGGTCAAGCACTGCAGGCCTTGATCCAAGCCTCGGGCATTGAGAAAGACGATATCGATGGCCTGTGCCTGAGCAGTTTTTCCCTCAACCCCGACACGGCGGTGGGCTTGACACAGCACCTGGGTTTGTCGCCGCGTTGGCTGGACCACATTCCCACCGGCGGGGCTTCGGGTGTGATGGCGTTGCGCCGGGCCGCCCGGGCGGTGCAGGCAGGGGACGCCGATGTGGTGGCGTGCATTGGGGCCGACACCAACCACGTCGATTCGTTCCGCCAAACTTTGGGCAGCTTCAGCCACTTTGCGCGCGACGCCAGTTATCCCTATGGTTCAGGCGGTCCCAACTCGGTGTTTGCCTTTATCACCGCCAACTACATGCGCACCTATGGCGCGCAGCGCGAAGACTTTGGGCGCATCGCGGTGGCCCAACGCAGCAACGCTTTGAAAAACCCCAATGCCTTGTTCAAAAAAGCCTTGAGCCTGGACGAGTACATGGCGGGGCGGCCCATTTCGGACCCCATTCACCTGTTTGATTGCGTCATGCCTTGTGCGGGGGCGGATGCGTTTTTGGTCATGGGCGAACAGCGCGCCCGCGACCTGGGCCTGCCCCACGCCATCATCCGTGGCGCGATTGAACGGCACAATGCCTTTGCCAGCGACCCCATCATGGTGCAAGGCGGTTGGCGGCGCGATTTGGCCGATTTGTATGCCCAAGCCGACGCCACGGCGGCGCAGGTGGATTTTGTGCAAACCTATGACGACTACCCGGTGATCGTGATGATGCAATTTGAAGACCTGGGTTTTTGCGCCAAGGGCGAGGGCCCACAGTTTGTGCGTGACCACAGCTTGACCCATGACGGCAGCTTTCCCAACAACACCAGTGGTGGGCAGTTGTCGGTGGGCCAGGCTGGAGCCGCAGGGGGCTTCATTGGCATGGTCGAGGCGCTGCGCCAGTTGTGCGACATGGCCGGCGAACGCCAAGTGACCAACGCGCAACTGGGATTGGTGTCGGGTTTTGGCATGGTCACCTATGACCGCTGTTTGTGCACCGGTGCGGTGTTGTTGGGGCGATCCGCATGACCATGCCGCTGATGCGCCCGCCGCGCAAAAACCCGATTTTGCGCACACCGCAAATGAACCTGCCGCCATCGGCGCGCAGCCGTGTGGCCTTGGGCCTGACCGCAGCCGCCGCTGAAGGCCGTTTTGAATTGCAGGTGTGCCAAGACTGCGACAGCGTGCAGTACCCGCCGCGCGAGGCCTGTGTGCACTGTGTGTCACCGCGCCTGAAGTGGCGCGCCCAATCCGGCTGGGGCCAATTGTTGGCCAGCACCACCTTGCACCACAGCAATGATTTGTTTTTTCGCGAGCGCTTGCCCTGGCGCTTGGGCATGGTGGCGCTGGATGCGGGGCCATCGGTGATGGTGCACTTGCACAGCGAGGTCACCGAGGCTCCCTGCCGGGTTCGGGTGGGTGCGCGTTTGGACCGTGCGGGCCAGGCGGTGTTGATAGGTTTTCCAGAGAAAGAGAGCGAGCACATGGCCGACGACAAAATGCTGCGCGAAATGGGCAGCGACCCCAAGTTCCGCAAGGCCCTGGTCACCGACGGCAAAACCCCGGTGGGTCAAGCCTTGGTGCGGGCCTTGGTCAAGGCGGGTGCGGACATCGTGTGGGTGGGCCATGCCGAACCGTGGAAGAAGTTGCCTGGCTTGGCTGAGCTGGCTGCGATCCCACAAGTGACCATGTTGCCACTCGACCTGAGCAATGAGCGCTCGGTCACCACCTTGGCTGGCGAGATCGGTGGCAAGGTGGACATCGTTATCAACAACGCCGAGGTGCATCGCAGCCACGGCATTGGCAACCGCACCGGCACCGACGTGGCGCGCATGGAAATGGAGATCAATTACCTGGGCTTGCTGCGCTTGTCCCAGGCTTTGGGCCCGGCTTTGCAAGGGCGCGCCGCCGATGGGATGACCCACGCCTGCGCTTGGGTGAACTTGCTGTCGATTTACGCCTTGTCCAATTTCCCCTCGCACGGCACCTACTCGGCTTCCAAGGCGGCGGCTTACTCCTTGTCGCAATGCTTGCGCGCCGAGATGCGGCCATCGGGCATCCGTGTGGTCCATGTGTTCCCGGGACCGATTGACGATGAATGGAACCAAAACATGCCACCACCCAAGTTGAGCCCTGAGGCCTTGGCCAGCGCGGTGATCAAAGCCTTGCGCGATGGCACCGAAGACGTGTACCCCGGTGATGTGGCCCAAGAGTGGTTGCAGCGTTGGCGCGACAACCCCAAGGTGTTAGAGCGGGAAATCGCGGCAGGAGGTACATGAGCATGGCCACCACAGTCCCCTTGTTGAATGCCTTGGTTGAGGCCATGCGCACGCGGCGCATTGAAGTCATCGACCTGACCCAAACCCTGACCCCTGACTTTCCGCAAATTGCCCTGCCGCCCGAGATGGGCCAGTGCTGGCCATTTCGCATCGAAGAGGCATCGCATTACGATGCGCGCGGCCCGGGTTGGTATTGGAACAATTTCTCCTGCGGCGAGCACACCGGTACCCACTTTGACGCGCCCATCCATTGGATATCTGGGCGTGACCTGCCCAACAATGCCGTCGACACCATTCCGGTGCAGCACTTTGTGGCCCCGGCTTGCGTGGTGGATTGCTCGGCCCAGGTGGCACAAAACCCCGACTACCTTTTGACGGTGGACGATTTGCTGGCCTTTGAGGCCCAGCATGGCCGCATCCCATCGGGGTCGTGGTTGCTGATGCGCACCGACTGGTCCCAACGCACCGATCCCGAGGCCTATCAAAACTTTGATGAGACCGGCCAACACACCCCCGGTCCCAGCACCGAGGCGGTGCGCTTTTTGGTCGATCAGCGCGATGTGCTGGGTTTTGGCTCCGAGGCCATTGGCACCGATGCTGGTCAGGGCTATCACCTGCGGCCCCCTTATCCCTGCCATTACTATATGCATGGTGCGGGCCGCTATGGCTTGCAGTGCCTGGCCAATTTGGACCGATTGCCGCCCACTGGTGCGGTGATTTTGAGCCCGCCCTTGAAGATCCAAAAAGGCAGTGGCAGCCCCTTGCGGGTGTTGGCTCTGGTGGAGCACGCCGCTTGAGCATCGCACCCGCATCCGGCTGGCGCCAAGTGGCCTTGGTCAGTGGTGGCAGCGCTGGCATTGGCCGCGCTGTGTGCGAACAACTGTTGGCGCAAGGCTGCGAGGTGGTGTCGCTGGACATCCAAGCCCCGACTTGGCACAACCCGAAATTACATGCCGTGCAGGTGGACTTGCTCGACCGCCAGGCCACCACACAGGTGCTGCAACAAGTGGTGCGCGAGTGGCCGATCAACACCGTGGTGCACAACGCAGGCTTGATCCGCGCGGCTTTGTTGCCCGATGTGCGCCTGAGCGATTTGGACGATTTGACCCAACTGCATTTGGCCTGCGCCATCCAAATGGTGCAAGCGGCCTTGCCCACCATGCAAGCACAACAATTTGGCCGGGTGGTGCTGTTGTCGTCGCGCGCGGCAGTGGGCTTGGCCACCCGCAGTGCCTATTCGGCCACCAAGGCTGGTCTGATGGGCATGGCCCGCACCTGGGCATTGGAATTGGGCCCACAGGGCATCACCGTGAATGTGATCGCACCCGGGCCGATTCGCAGCACCGCCATGTTCCACGATGTGGTGCCTGCGGGCAGCGACAAAGAGGCGCAATTGGCCGCTTCCTTGCCGGTGCGCCGTTTGGGCGAGCCCGCCGATGTTGCCCGTGTGGCCGGTTTTTTTGCCCAGCCCGGCAGTGGCTTCATCACCGGTCAGGTTTTGTACGTTTGTGGGGGTGCCAGCGTGGGGAGTTTGAATTTGTGATGGGTCTGCTGAGCGCTTCATGGATGAAAAAGCGCACAGGGGGAATCCCTGAGCGTTTTCCGCGTCGCTCAAGCGACAATGTATGTTCTTCGTATCTGCTGGCCCTTGTGGGGCTGGCCCCGCAGTTTTAAAGGAGTGATCATGCGCACAACAAAATCGGGCCGTTTGCTGGCCTTGTCTTTGGCCAGCTTGCTGGCCGCTTCCATGGTTCAGGCCGCTGACAAGGTCAAGATCGGGTTCGTCAGCACCTTGTCTGGTCCCAATGGCGCATTGGGCGCAGAGATTCGCGATGCCTTCAACCTGGCGGTCAAGCTCAACGGCGGCAGGCTTGGTGGTTTGCCCGCTGAGGTGTTGATTGGCGACGACCAGTTCAAGCCCGATGTGGGCAAGCAACTGTTTGAGCGCTATGTCAAGCGCGACAAAGTGGACTTCATGACCGGTGTGGTGTTCTCCAACATCATGTTGGCGGGTCTGCCCGAAGCTGTGGGTGAAAAAACTTTTTACCTCAGCCCCAATGCCGCACCATCGCCCATCGCTGGCAAAGACTGCAGTCCTTATTTCTTTGCGGTGTCTTGGCCCAACGACGCCTACCATGAGGCCGCAGGCCAGCACGCGACCAACCGGGGCTTCAAGTCGGCTTATTTGGTCGCCCCCAACTACCAAGCGGGCAAAGACTCCTTGGCGGGTTTCAAGCGTTTCTACAAAGGCAAGGTGGCCGCTGAGGTCTACACCAAGCTGGGCCAGTTGGACTACTCGGCCGAGCTGGCCGAAATCCGCGCGGCCAAGCCCGATGTGCTTTACTTCTTCTTGCCCGGAGGCATGGGCATCAACTTCATCAAGCAGTTTGTGGCCGCTGGTCTGAACAAAGACACCAAGATGGTGTTGCCCGGCTTTGGCGCCGACCAAGACATCATCCGCAGTGTGGGTGACGAGATGCTGGGCATCACCGACACCGCCCATTGGGGCCTGGACTTGAACAATGCTGCCAACAAAAAGTTTGTGGCCGAGTTCGAAAAAGAATACAAGCGCTTGCCCACCGTGTATGCCGCCCAAGGCTATGACACCGCGTTGTTGATTGACGCGGCGGTGCGCGGTGCCAAAGGCAATTTGGAAGACAAAGAAGCCTTGCGCCGCCACATCAAAGAGGCCAAGTTTGAATCGGTGCGCGGTGCCTTTAAATTCAACACCAACCAGTACCCGATCCAAAACTACTATTTGCGCGAAGTGCAAAAAGACGCGCAGGGTCGTTTGGTCAACAAAATTGTGTCGCAAACCCCGGTGTTGGCCAGCCACGGCGACGCTTACGTGCAAGATTGCCCCATGAAGTAAACGCTTGGGCGCACATCCCCCAAGGCCCCGCCACCCTGTGGTGGGGCATTTTTTGTTTTGACCGATAAGCGCTTGCATGACCTGGATACTGTTTCTTGAGCAAAGCCTCAATGGGCTTCAATTTGGTTTGATGTTGTTTTTGCTGGCCTCGGGCTTGACCCTGGTGTTTGGCATCATGGACATGATCAACCTGGCCCATGGCGCTTTGTACATGGTGGGTGCATTTTTGGCGGCCTGGTTGGTGAACATCACCCAGTCATTTTTGTGGGGTGTTTTGTTGGCTGTGCCTTTGACGGCAGTTTTTGGCATGGTGCTCGAGTCAACCCTGCTGCGCACGCTGTACCGGCGCGACCACATGTCGCAGGTGCTGGCCACCTTTGCCCTGATCTTGATCATCAACGAAGCGGTGCGCATGATTTGGGGCACCGATTTGGCGCTTTCGGCGCCGGCCGCTTTGTCGGGGCCAGTGGAATTGTTGCCCGGTTTGATGTACCCCAGTTACCGGCTCGTCATCATTGGGGTGGGTTTGGCCTTGGCCTTGTTTTTGTACCTGGTGGTCACCCAAACCCGCATGGGCGCGTGGGTGAGGGCTGGCGCGTCCAACCGCGACATGGCCATGGCCATGGGCATCAACATTCAGCGCTTGTTCACCCTGGTGTTTGGTTTGGGTGCAGCCATGTGTGCTGTCGCGGGGGCCATGCTCGGGCCCTTGTTGGCGGTGCAGGTGGGCATGGGCGAAAGCATTTTGATCTTGGCCTTTGTGGTCATTGTGATTGGCGGCATTGGGTCTATTTGGGGGGCATTTGTGGGCTCCTTGTTGGTGGGTTTTGTCGATACCTTTGGCCGCACCTTGCTGCCGCATTTGTTTCGTGAAATATTCCCGCCGCAAGTCGCGGCCACCGCTGGCCCCGCAGCTGCGTCCATCATGGTTTACCTGTTGATGGCCGTGGTCTTGTTCATTCGCCCCCAGGGCTTGTTCTCGCGCAAAGCATGAGCGCCAACACCATGACGTCGTCCCGCTCCACCCCCGCCTGGGCTTGGTATCTGCTCATCGCATTGGCGGTGGGCTTGGGGTGGCTGATGCAAGTGCAAGGCCAGAACTTTTATTTGTCCATGCTCAGCCGCATGATGATTTACGGCTTGGCCGCTTGCAGCTTGAACCTGATCTTGGGCTATGGCGGCTTGGTGTCATTTGGCCACGCTGCATTTGTCGGCATCGGCGCCTATACCGTGGGCATCTTGATCACCGAGGGTGTGCCCAGTGGCTGGATCGGTTTCCCGCTGGCCATGTTGGTGTCGGCGCTGTTTGCCGCCTTGATCGGGGCCATTTCGCTGCGCACCCGGGGCGTGTACTTCATCATGATCACCCTGGCCTTTGCACAAATGGTGTACTACTTGGTCAACTCGGTCAAAGCCTATGGCGGCGACGAAGGCCTGAACATCCGCATGCGTTCCGACTTTGGCTTTGGCATCAACCTGAAAAATGACTTGGCTTTTTATTACCTGGTGCTGTTGTGCTTGGTGCTCAGCCTGTGGTT
>Ga0209358_10000681_pt1 | contig 28930 bp, 26 predicted proteins | sample LauGreFa1BDMLBSN_2_FD_187574 | JGI IMG/M metagenome (GOLD analysis project Ga0209358, IMG submission 187574) | Freshwater lake microbial communities from Lake Michigan, USA - Fa13.BD.MLB.SN (SPAdes) (version 2) | ecosystem: Environmental > Aquatic > Freshwater > Lake | place: Lake Michigan, USA...
CACGCTGGCCATGCAAGGCCATTGGGACGCCGAAAAAAACACTTTTGAGCAGTCGCGCAAATTGCCACGCCCCGAATGGGAAAAGCTGCGTTACGAGACAGTAGACCTGCCCTACTGGCGCATGGCTCCCTGGAAGGAAGTGCTGGCGCGCGGCGCCATGGCCGTCAACGGCCCGGCCCCGGTATTTGAGCGTTTCTGGCACTTCTGGACCAACCACTTCACGGTGGCGCCGGCCACCAACAACATCAATGCCATGGTCGGACCTTACATGCGCATGTTGCGCGGCCACATGAGCGGCTACTTTCGCGACATGCTGTTTGAGGCGGTCACGCACCCGGCCATGGTGCTTTACCTGGACAACGATAACTCCACCGGCCCAGGTTCTCAAAACAGCCGGTATGAAATGCGCCAGAACGGCAAAGCCAAGCACAGCACCAATGAAAACCTGGGGCGTGAGTTACTGGAACTGTTCACCCTCAGCCCTGCCGCTGGCTACAGCCAGGCCGACGTGATGGGCGCCACCTTCATCCTGACCGGCTGGGGCGTGCACAAGCCCTCAGACACCTGGAACAAATCCGGCGCGCCTTATGGCAGCTACTTTAACTTCGGCAAGCACGAACCTGGCAGCCACCGCGTGATGGACAAGTCTTACAGCGCCTTTTTGCGCAACGACGGCAAGCTCAACGACCTGATCGACGACCTGGCCACCCACCCCGCCACAGCGCAACATATTTGCCTCAAACTGGGCACCGCTTTCATCGCCGACAAGCCCGCGCCTGAGGCTGTGGCCCGGCTGGTGAAAGTGTTCACGCAAAGCAAGGGCCATCTGCCCAGCCTGCACAAGGCGGTGGTGGCCGAGGTGGCTCTGGCGGGCGCCGCCTCGCGCAAATTCCTGCTGCCAGAGAGCTGGCTCTGGAGCATTTACCGCGTGGCGGGCGCAGAGCTGCCCGTGGTGCCGCCGCTGCGCGAGTTGCGCGGCGAGCGCCTGCACGACATCCTCACTGAGCTGGGTCAACCGGTTCATCATTGTCCGCAACCCAATGGCTGGTCGCTGCAAAGCCGGGACTGGATTTCCAAAGAAATGCTCGACCGGCGCGTGCGCTACGCCTTTCAGTTTGCCACCCGCGTGCGCCAGCCCGGATCGTTCGCCCAGTTGCTACTGCGTCAGCAAGGCCAAGGGCCGCTGGCGCAACAGTTACTCGCTGCCGCCGCCACCGCCGAAGGCCAAGCGCGCCGCGGCATCTGGGCCGCGTACCTGACTTCACCCGACATGTTGTGGAGCTAACGACCATGCAAAGAAGACATTTTCTGGGCGCCGGCGCTAGCCTCACATTGGCCGGCCAACCCCTTATGGCGGCAGCGCAAAGCAGCAACGCTTTTGCGCAGCGCCGCCTACTGGTCTTGATGCTGCGCGGCGGCATGGACGGCCTGTGCGCCATACCGTCCACCGGCGACCCACAGCTGCAAGCGCTGCGCGCCAACCTAGTGCCAACTCAGCTCTTGCGCGGCGATGACTTTTTTGGCGTGCACCCGGCGCTGCCCACCTTCGCATCGCTGATCGCTCAGGGTCAAGCCGTGGCGGTGCATGCCACCGGCTTTGGCTACACAGGCCGCTCTCACTTTGAGGGCCAAGACATCATGCAAAGCGGGGTAATCAAACCCTACGCTTCAGCCTCAGGCTGGCTGGGTCGCGCCATGGAAAAGGCTCAGCTAGGTGCGGGCGTGGCCATCTCCATTCCCATGCCGCTGATTTTGCGCGGCGACAGCAAATCTGAAACCCAATTTCCAACCTGGCTGCCCACGCCACCGACTGCTACCTATGCGCTGATTGAGCAACTTTGGCAGGGCCAGCCTGAACTGGCTGCGCTGGGTACGCGCCTGCGCACAGGCCGCGCCGAAGCAGCCATGACCGGCGCGCCCACGCAGGCTTTTGAAAACCGCAAATCTGCAGCCGGCCTGGCCCATGAGGCGGCGCTGCGCATGCAAGCCTGCGACGGGCCGATGGTCGGGCTGATCGACTTCAATGGCTTTGACACCCATGCTGCCCAGGGCGCGGGCGAGGGCGTGCATGCGACGCGCCTGCAACAAGTGGATGACGTCATTCGCTCTTTTCGCCAAAGCATGGGCCCGCGCTGGGACGACTGCCTGGTGCTCACCCTCACCGAGTTCGGCCGTACCGCTGCAGAAAACGGCACTACCGGCACCGACCACGGCTGGGGCGGCTGCATCCTGGCGGCCGGCGGTCTGATCAAAACCGCCGGCGTGGTGGCCGACTGGCCGGGGCTGCAAGCAGCAAGCCTGTTTGAAGGCCGCGACCTGAAAGTGACCGTGGACGCCAACGCGGTTTATGCGCAGGCGCTACAAACCGTCTTTGGCCTGAGTACCGCGCAAGTGCAGGACGGCGTGCTCAGCCACCGGCCGCATGCGCTGACGCAAATGCTGTTTCGGACTTAGCGCACGGGCGCTGACCCTGGGATGCATGGCTGTGCTAACAATAACGGCTTTTACAGCTGATTGGCCCCAGGCCAAGACCCCTACATACATACCTTGCCCGCCTCACCATGGATGCTAGGAATCAGTGAGGTAAAGGTCACCCGATCTGACACGGCGAAGCTCAAAGTTAAAGTGGCCTGGGCGTTCGTTCATCATTACCAGTTAATGATCAACATTAACCTTGGTTGAAGTGATTTTTGGCAGCCGGTGTCAGTGCCATAGATCCTCCTGTAACGGTATCTGGATTTACGCTATCTGCCTGATACCGTTAAAAGTACCGTTACCCCATGAGGCTATGTGAGACAACCAAAAACCAACTGTAGCTATGGCCATAGCGGGTTGGGGAGGTTCGTGAGACTTGGTGAGTCAACCAAGTGGTGCCCGGGGCCGGAATCGAACCGGCACGCCTTGCGGCGGGGGATTTTGAGTCCCCTGCGTCTACCAATTTCACCACCCGGGCAGTGTGCAGCGAAGCCGCGGATTATGGCACAGGCGTTTGCGCTGTTTGAAACTTGCGCATGGCTTGGCTGGCCCTCGCCCATGGTTGCGCCAGGCTAAACCATCACCCTTAGGCGCCTCCAAGGACCTGACCTGACTGGGTAATTTCGAGCCAATTGAAGCTTGAGAGAATGGTCTCTTCTGCAAGGGGAGACGGAAATGAAGCAGGGAAGATTCAGTAACGAACAGATTGTTCGGATACTGCGTGAGACGGATCAGGACAGCGTGGCGGTGGTGGCCAAGCGCCATGGCGTGAGTGACGCGACGATCTACATTTGGCGCAAAAAGTTCGGCCAACTCGATACCGACGAGGTCAAACGCCTCAAGGCGTTGGAGACAGAGAATGTCCGGCTTAAGAAGATGTTGGTTGACCGTGATTTGGAAATCGAGGTCATGAAGGAAATCAACGCAAAAAAGTGGTGAGCGCACAGGCTCGGCTGGAACAGGTTCGCTACGCAGTGCAGCGTGGATTGAGCCAGCGGCGGGCGTGTGCGCTGATGAGGGCAGCGCGCTCCGGGCTGCATTACGAACTACGAATGCCCGTCAAGGACGCACCGGTGATTGAGGCGATGAAGGATCTATCTGGTCAGTTCCCACGCTTTGGTGCGCGCCGTATCAATATCTTTCTGGCGCGTCAAGGCATCGAAATCAGCAAAGATCGCTGTAGCCGGATCTGGAGCTCAGCGGGCTTACAGGTGCCACCCAGAAAGAAGCGTCGTCGCGGTGTTGCCAGAAACAGTCCCCGGCCCATGTCGCCGTTGGGACGTAACGCGGTGTGGTGCTACGACTTCGTTTTTGACTCCTGCGCTAACGGTCAACAGCTGAAATGCCTGACGGTGGTGGATGAATACACGCGGGAATGTTTGGCTATCGACGTAGCGGGTTCTATCCGTTCCAAGCGTGTCATTGACGTGCTAAGCAAACTTATCAGCGTTCACGGCGCACCGCGCTATCTACGCAGTGACAACGGACCGGAATTCGTAAGTCTGGCGCTGCTGCAATGGGCCAAAGATGAATGCCTGGAGTCCGTGCTGAATGAGCCGGGCAAGCCTTGGCAGAACGGGACTAATGAAAGCTTCAATGGCAAGTTCAGGGATGAATGCCTGGCAATGGAGTGGTTCCGTAACCGCTTAGAAGCCAAGGTAATCATTGAGGACTGGAGGCGTCACTACAATGAAATTCGCCCGCATTCAAGTTTGAATTACCGGACACCGGCTGAGTTCATAGCAGGCTTAAACAGTAATTTATCAACCGAGACCAGACAGTCAAGTTGAGATTGGTCCGAAATTACCCAGTCAGGTCAGTAGCCGATCCTCTAGCAGGGGAACCAAAGCGCGGTGACCTGGCTGGTGTTTATGTTTACAAGTTCAAAAGTCAAACGCAACTCGTATTACTTGCCTATGAGTTCGACCCCAAGACACGACATTTGCTACTGCTTGGATCGCATGAAAACTTCTATCGCGAACTTAAACGATAGTTAGTCCCAGCTTGTGTGCAGTGGTTCCGGGTGTCGAAGGTGCACAGGACCAGGTCGTACCTTTAAGCACCCCCGATGGTCGACCAATCTTTATGAAAATTGACAATGCTCTTGGCTATCAGATCAGCAAGCGCCCAACTCAGACTATTTTGATTCCGCCTGTAGCCAGGAAAATCAACCGAAGAGTGGGAAGGGTTTGAAGTCTCCACCGAGTAGTACCTTACTTTCATGCTCCAACCAGCCTTCGATCACGCTCGCGTACACCCGCCTGAAATCCGTTGTGAATTTCAAGTTACCGCCATCGTCCAGATCGGTCAATAAAGGTGCGTCACCGTAGTGACCACCCTTTACCGGTTTGCCAATGACATACATATGGTTTGCCGTGCCGTGGTCGGTACCCAAACTCGTGTTCTCGGCCACGCGGCGACCGAATTCGGAAAAAACCAAAACGGTCACTTCATCGGCGCGCCCGATGCGCTCCATGTCTTTCATGAAACCGGAAATCGCATCGGATGCATAGGACAGCAAGCGGCCATGCTGCTCGTTCTGCTGTACGTGCGTATCAAAGGCATTGTGGCGAAACGATACGTAGAACAGTTGGCTGGGCAGTCCGGCGTTGATCATTGCGGCTACCTTGTTCAAGTCCAGCGGCCTTATACCGTAGTCAACCGGCGTCTTGTAACCGTCCCACGCTGCTCTTACCAGCTGCGATGCTTCACGTGCACTGGCGGCGACTTTGTCAAGATACGCTCGCGACATATTCGACCCTTCGGCTACGGCCGGGGTGTCTAAAAGCTGGCGGCTTTGCCGCAGGCCTTTGCGAGCAAAGCGTTCGGGATCATCAAACACAACAGGCACATGGTGCTCAGACTGCACGGCGAGTGACTGGCGCTCGTCGATGTTGACTAAAAAATTCGGTGTTAACTGAGGGTCGATCGCATCCGCAACACGGCCCAGCCAGCCGTAGCGCTCACCAGCATTGGGTACACCGGTGTGCCAGTAAGCCATGGACTGAAAATGCGACAGCGACTGCTGCGGATAGCCGCAGCCATGCACGATCGCCATCTTTCCCTCTTTGTAAAGCCGCTCGAAACCCAGCATCCCGGGATTGAATCCATAGCGGTCATCAATCTTGCGCACCTTGTCAGCACGCAGGCCAATGCGCGGGCGCAGGCGGTAGTACGCATCGTCCGTGTAAGGCACCAGCGTGTTGAGCCCATCGTTGGCGCCGGACATTTCGACCACGACTAGGATGCGCTTGTGGCCACTGTTAGCGGCCCGTGCAGGCGACATCGGCAAGCCAGCGGTGATCCCGAACGCGCCCAGTGCCTTTAACAAGTCGCGGCGGGCGGTGTTTGCAGGTGTGTGCTCCACGGTGTTCATCCCAGTTGGTAAGCGGGTAGCGACAGGATCACGTGCAATGCATTGCGCAAGGCATCCTCCATGTAGCTGTCTGCGTATGTCAAGTCGGCTGTACCTAGGTCGTCTTCCAGTAGCGCACCAATCTTCCTGCGTGTTTCGGCATCGACCGGTACGGATAAAAAGCGCATCAGCAAGTGGTCAACCGCCTGCTGAGTAGTCATGCATCCAGCATCACGCACCATCTGCGACAGATCGATACGCGCTGGCATGCGGGGTATGGCCTTGACCTTTTCAATCGCCTTGCGCCAGGCGTGGTAGCTGGCCAAGCGCGTATTGAAATCTTCATCTCGGTCGTTTTGCATCGACATCGACGTGACTTCCTTGCCGTCGGGTTTGGTCGCAGTCGCCACGTCCATGCCCATGGCAACTTTATCGGCGACCGGCACGATGCCGAAGCGGTCTTCAGCGACACGATCAGGTGCGATGAAATTAACCGGAGGGAAGACGGTGTCGTACACGAAGTTGCCGCGCACCAGCAAAAGGCCAGGCGTGATCCAACTTTTCCCGCTGGCCCAGCCCGCCACGTTCGGTGGATTCAAAAGTTTTTGACCCATGGACTCGGTCAACACATTGAAGTCTGGAATGCCCGGGACTTGCGTCAAACCGAGCTTGCGATAGGTGGAAACTGTCAGCTCCACCGGGGGTTTGATGCGCGTGCCGACCGATGCGTCACTGTAAAAATCACGTGATTCGAATAACGTTTCAAGAAAAGGCGCGATTTCGAATTGGGTGTCACGCAAGAGCTTACCAAGTTTGATCTGCATGGCAGGCGTCACGTCCTCACGAACAAAATAGCGATACAGCTTGTTTGCGATGTATTCCGATGTCACTTCCTTCGCGAGGATGAGATCTATGACTTGCACACCGTCAAAGTTGCCACTGTCACCAAGTACCGTCTTGAGCCCGTCGTCGTGCTGCTGCGGGTTCATCACATACCCGAGCCCCTTGTAATTCCATCCTGTGAATGCGCGAGCGGCTTCCTGAATGTCTTTTTCAGAATAGTTGCCGACACCCATGGTGAACAGCTCCATGATTTCGCGCGCAAAGTTCTCATTGGGCGCACCCTTTACGTTCACACCTGCATCAAGAGACGCCAACATCGCAGGGTCCTGCGACACAGATATGAGCAAATCACGGAAGCTGCCGGTCGCCTTTGCGCGCAGCAGTTCGTTCTGTTGCAACATCTTTCGGTAGTCCTGAACCTTCTCATCACCGGTTGCGAAATGACCATGCCAGAAAAGCGCCATCTTTTCTTCTAGCGGTCGCTGGGTTAGCAACATGCGGTTAGCCCACCAATAAGCAACGCGCTCTGTTTCCAATTTGGTCACGCGCTTCCAATACAGATAGCGGTCGGCAACCTGTTGCAGCTTACGATTTCCTGCGGGCTTGGCCTTGACACCGAGAGCCTCGCCGCTTGCCTTTGCCAAGTCGGTAGCAGCTGGCCGGGACGGCGCGAACGGATCAAGACCTGGGTCAAAGGCACCAGAATCTTCAAAGGGCGGCAAGGGGTTTTGACTCGCGCGGTAATACACCAGCGAGCGCACGGCTTGGCTGGGAGACATCGCGGCCAGTAGCGCAACCTCAGATGGCGTGCCACCGAAGCCAGCGCGCTCAAGCAAGTGCGCAGCGCGATCGCGACTCCATTCGGACGCTGATATCGGTTCAAGACTATCCCGCCATGTGATGGGGGCAGCATTCGTCATCAGGCTCGTAGAAGAGATCAGTGCTATGAGCGCAAATCTGGAAAGTATTTTCATTTAGGCGGCGAAAGCTTGTGGTCGTGCAGTACACGTACCCGGTCCATGTGCGAGAACTAAAAATTAAGGTGATTTTTTATTTAATACTTTAAGGAGTTTAGGCCAAATTTATTCAGCGTGACAATCCGTCAAACTATGATTTTTTTGAACACAACATGCCAATTTTTTTCTTGAAAAGCGTCGGAACGAGCAAGCGCTGCTACTTCAACTTGCAGTACTTGCGCGAAAGCTTAATCATCCGCTTGGTACCTCCTGATATTGCTGGCGCAGTACCCGGTGCAAAATCTTTCCGGTGGCAGTACGCGGCATCGCAGTGTCCGCAATAAAGTCCATACTGGCCGGGCACTTAAAACTGGCTAGTTGTTGTTTGCACCAATGGCGCAATTCCTGCATATCGACGCTCTGCCCTTGGTGGAGTACGACAACGGCATGCACGGCTTCGCCCCACTTGGGGTGCGGCAGCCCGATCACGGCAACGTCCTTGACCTTGGGGTGCGCACCTAGCACACCTTCCACTTCCGAGGGATACACGTTTTCGCCGCCGCTAATGATCATGTTGCTTTTGCGATCCACCAGCCATAGGAAGCCATCGGGATCCCGGCGTGCCATATCGCCTACCGAGCACCACAGGCCATCAAAGGCTTGCGCGGTTTTTTCGGGATTTTTCCAATACCCGGCAAACACATAGGGCGTATTTGAAAAAAGCTCACCGACTTCGCCATCGGGCACTTCGCGCCGGTCGGCATCGAACAGCCGTATCGCGCCGCTGCCAGCCCACTCGCGCCCTACTGAGCCCAGCTTGTGCAATTGCTCGTCTGGCCGCAAAAGCGTCACCCAGCCCGCTTCGGTAGAACCATAGAGTTCATACAAGCGGCTGTTGGCAAAATGCGCCAGAATGGCCAGCTTGGTATCACGGCGCGCCGGGGCTGACGAGATCATCAGCTTGCCCACTGCGCTGACGTCATAGCGCGCCTTTACCGCCTCGGGCAAGCCCAGCATCATGATGTAGTGCGTGGGCACCAGCGACGTAAAAGTCACCTTCTCGCGCGCCAGCGTGGCGAGTAAAGCCTCGGGGTCAAAGCTGCGCTGATCGTCGATGATGCAAGTGCTGCCCAGGTGGATAAAGGTGTTGGCGAAATACAGCGAGTTGGCGTGGCACATCGGCATGACCAAGAGCCCGGTGTCGTCGCGGCTAAAGCCTATTTCGGTGGCCGTTGCCAGTGCCAGTAATGCGCTTCCGCGGTGCAGGCGAATAGCGCCCTTGGGGCGCCCAGTGGTGCCCGAGGTGTACATCAGGGCGCACATATCATCTTGGCCCACCGCCTCAAACTCCCAAGCGCCGTCTGCGCCCGCGATCAGGCGCTCATAGGCCTGCCAACCGTCGCCACCGATAGGCGCGTCGGGCTGCACCAGTGCGATGTAGTTGGCGCAGGGAATGTGCAAGCTGCTGCGCAGCGTATCCACAAGCCCTAGAAACTCCGCCCCGGCCAGCACGGCACGTACATCCGCGTCTTGCATGATGTACTGGATCTCGGGCGCACTGAGGCGAAAGTTAAGCGGGACCACCACCAAGCCGGCCCGCGCCATGGCGACATAGATCTCCATCCACTCAATGCAGTTGTAGGCCAGCACTGCCACGCGGTCGCCTTTGGAAAGGCCCAGACCCGCTAGCGCGGCGGCCAAGTCGGTTGCGCGTGCATGCCACTGCGCATACGTCAGGCTGCGCTGTGAATCGCACGTAGCCACTTTCTGCGGGCACAGCCGCGCATGCGTGGCAACCGCATCGGCCAGGGTGGGCAAATAACCCATGGAACTACTCCTTGTCTGTGCAAATCGCTTCGGCACGTAACGCCGCTGGACTGGTTCGGTGTTTTATGAATTCGGAACTCTGAATTCAGAATACAATTATAATCAAGGCTTTTAATCCTGGGAGCGCAATATGGTTTATCAGCCTCCGTCGCAGCACACGGGCGCGGCAGTGATTGCCCGGTTTCTCAAGGCGCGCGGCGTGCAGCGGGTCTATGGCCTGTGTGGCGGCCACATCATGCCGATCTGGATGCAGCTCGACGCCCACGGCATACGCATCGTCGACGTGCGCGATGAGCGCGCAGCGGTCTATATGGCGCACGCGGACGCACAGCTATCGGGCGGCTTGGGCGTGGCCCTGGTGACCGCTGGCCCGGGCGTGACCAATGCGATGACCGGCATCGCCAATGCCCATGTGGCGCGTGCGCCGGTACTGGTGCTCTCCGGCCTGCCTCCCGCTGCGCAAGAAAACCGGGGCGCTTTACAGGACATCGTCCACACCGAGCTAGTGCGCAGCATCACCCGCTATGCACGCAGCGTGCGCCACCCGGACTTGGTGCCGCAAGAGCTTTGCGAGGCCAGCGCCCGCGCCCTGGGCCAAGGCGGCGAACCCGGCCCGGTCTACCTGGATTTCCCTGTCGATGTCTTGCGCGCCAGCGTAAGCCCCGCAGTGCAATTGCCAGAATATTTTTCTCCATCGACGCCCCAACCGCAGCCGCCCCACCCCGCCGAGGTGGCGCAAGCGCTGCAACTTTTATGGTCCGCCAAACGGCCTTTGTTTATCTCCGGGCGCGGCGCACGCCATGCCGGTCCGGCCTTGAGCGCCCTGCTCTCGCGGCTCAAGGCCGCCTACTTAGATACCGGCGAGAGCCGGGGCTTGGTCAGCGATGCGCACCTCAGCGTGGTCGGCGCGATGCGCGGCGCGGTCATGGGCCAGGCTGATTTAGTGGTCACGGTGGGGCGGCGTTTGGACTTCCAATTGGCTTATGGTTCGCCCGCTGTTTTTGGCGACGCACAATTTCTGCGGATTGCCGACTGCGCTGCTGAGTTGCGCGACAACCGCCAGGGCGCGCTAGGCATGTTGTGCGACCCTGCGCTGGCTCTGCAAGCACTGCTTGACGCCGCTCCCGCGCACGCACCGGCCAGCGATGGCAATTGGCTGCAGGGCCTTCGCGCACAGCATCTGGCGCGCTCCGACAAATTACAGCAAAGCATGCGCAGCGCGCCGCCTGGCAGCGACGGCCGCATGCACCCCAACCGGGCTCTGGCAGCGCTGCGTGATGCCCTGCCCGATGATGCCATCGTGGTAGCCGATGGCGGCGATTTTTTAAGCTTTGCCCGCGTAGGCCTGCCCGCCTCTACCTACCTGGACCCCGGCTCGCTGGGGTGCATCGGTATCGGCACACCCTTTGGCATTGCCGCTGGTCTGGTGCATCCGGATCGCACAGTGGTCGTAGCTACCGGCGATGGCGCCTTTGGCTTTAATGCAATGGAAATAGACACTGCCGTACGCCACCAGATACCCTTGTTAGTCATGGTCGCTAACAATGGCTCCTGGGCTATCGAAGTGCGTGACCAGCAGGAAAACCACGGCAAGGTGGTGGGCACACGGCTCAACTTCTCAGACCACGCCGCTATGGCGCGCGGCTTTGGCATGTATGCCGAGCGCGTCGAAAATGCAGATGACTTACCTGCAGCCATCGGACGCGCTTTAGCCAATCGCCCGGCCTTGTTGGACGTGGTGGTGACGCCCGAGGCCGCATCCTCGGATGCCAAATCAGGCCTGGCCTGGGTACCCGATCTGCAAGCGCTGGCCGCATGGAACGATGCCGAAGTGCAATGGCGACAAGGCGCTAATGCAGCACAGGCCTAGTGCCCTATAGTGAAGCTATGAAACTCATCACAACGCAACCCTCCATGGTGGAGCAAGTGCACAAGGCCATTTTGTCCGACATCGCCTCGGGCAAACTGCCCGCAGGGGCTCGCATTATTCAAGAACAAATTGCCCAGAGCCTGGGTGTCTCGCGCCAACCGGTACAACACGCCCTGACGCTGCTGCGCAACCACGGCATATTGCACGACGCGCCGGGGCGCGGATTGCAAGTAGCACCCATGGACCTTGCCTACGTGCGTCAGATTTACGATGTGCGCGCCGTGATCGAAGGTCTGGCTTTTCGTAAAGCAGCTGAGAATAGTGCCGAGCAAGCAAAAATCAAAGGGCCGCAATTTATTCGCGCAGGCTACAAGGCCGCTGGCAATGGTTCAGTACCGGCAATGATTGCTGCCGACATGGCCTTCCACCAATTCATTTATGCCATCTCGGAAAACCCTTTGCTGGCTCCCTCGATGGAAACGCATTGGACACACACTCAGCGCGTGATGGGTGAGGTGCTGATACGCGACGACAAACCGCGCGACGTTTGGGAGCAGCACCAGGAGCTGCTAGATTGCGTCATCAACGGTCAGGCAGCCCAGGCAGAGCGCCTTGCAAAAAGACATATTCTTGACGCTGCTGACTTCATGATTAAACGCTTGCGAGAAGAAGCAAAAATTGCCGATGCCAGCCTACCAAAGTGAAATCACTCTGGTCCACTTGATTTTTCAATCCGACCCGAGTGAAAATAGGGCAACAAACCAGTTTGTTGAATAATGCAACAAAATTAGGTATTACACGATTTGTTACACGGTCTATTTTTACACGTATAAGTCGTTGATATATATAGATATTTCAGCAACCCAGTTTTCTGTTAATCCGAGTCGATGTACGCAGCCCAGTCAGCCATCAACTGCACCCGTTTTTCAAACTGGTCCCCACGCTCGTATGCAGCCGTCGTTTTACTGCCAACAGTGTGTGCCAACGCACGCTCCCGAACGTCAGACGGATAGCCCGTTTGCTCTTGTGCCCAGGTTGCAAACGTCGCCCTAAAGCCGTGCGGAACGGCAGGCACCTTCATCCGTCGCATTACGGCGGAGAGCGTCATATCCGAGAGCATGGTGTTTTTCGAGCTGGGGAAGACCAAGTCAGTTCCGGCAAACCTGGGCAAACTTTCGAGCAACGTGATCGCACCAGCAGATAGAGGTATGCGGTGATCCCGGTCGGCCTTCATGCGGGCCGCCGGGATGTGCCACAAACCGGCTTGCACATCAATCTCTGACCACAATGCACCCCGCAATTCACCGGATCGGCAGGCGGTGTATATCAATAGCTCCAAACAACGCGCTCCTGAGCCATCAGCCTTTCTGAGCTGAGTCATAAACGCCTGCATCGATGGGTACGGCAATGACCGATGGGGAACTACTTTGCTGACCTTAGATGGCTTAGCGAGCACTTGGTCAAGGTTGCCTCGCCAGACAGCTGGGTTATCCCCACTACGATACCCCCTGACGGTGGCCCAAGAAAGCACCAATTCGATGCGCTCACGCACGCGCGCCATGGTCTTTTTGGTAGTCCACTGCGGCTCAATGGCTTGGAGCACTTCCGTTTTCCCCACATCCCGCACGTGCTTTGATCCAAAAACCGGGTAGGCGTAGGTCGCAAGCGTATTGCGCCACTGCTGTGCATGTTTGGCATTCTTCCAAGAAGCAGTGTGCCCATCGATGTAAGCATGGGCGCACCGCTCAAAAGTCCACTCCACGGTGGCGCTCTTGGTGCGCCGCTCTGCAATTGGGTCTGTCCCGTTACGGATGTCGTCTTTGGTTGCCCTGGCGCGCTCGTGCGCCTTAGCGAGACTGATTTCCGGGTAACTGCCTAAACCGATGTCACAGCGCCTAGCACCGATTTTGGTGCGCAGAATCCAGGACCGCGAACCAGTTTTGCTGACACTCAGACCAAGACCGGCAACAGTGCCCACCATGTGTAGGCCGCGCGTGGTTAGCCTGGACACCTCAAGTGCTTTAAGTGCTCTCGCAACTAGTGGCATGAATACTTCCCCACATAGAAACCAACATAAAATATTGCGATTGCATGATACTACGTAAGACCTAGAAAATCGAACCTCAGGGAAAGAAGCCAACTTTTATGTGGGGAATGAGACAAAAAAATACCCCATAAATGGGGTATCTGGCGGAGAGAGTGGGATTCGAACCCACGGTACCTTGCGGTACGCCTGATTTCGAGTCAGGTACATTCGACCACTCTGCCATCTCTCCGGGTCGCTGTCGCAGCGCGTACCGATTCTATCAGGGGCGCAATGTCTCCAAGCCGCCCATGTAAGGGCGAAGCGCTTCGGGTACGGTCACCGAACCATCTGCGTTTTGGTAGTTTTCCAACACCGCCACCAGCGTGCGGCCTACCGCCAGGCCGGAACCGTTCAGGGTGTGGACCAATTCGTTTTTGCCTTGCGCATTCTTAAAGCGCGCCTGCAAGCGGCGCGACTGAAAGCCCTCGCAGTTCGAGCAACTGCTAATTTCGCGGTAGGTGTTTTGCGCGGGCAGCCACACTTCCAGGTCATAGGTTTTGGCTGCGCCAAAGCCCATGTCGCCGGTACATAAGCTCATCACGCGATACGGCAGGCCCAGCTTTTGCAAAATCGCTTCGGCGTGGCCGGTCATCTCTTCCAGCGCGGCGTAGCTGTGGTCTGGGTGCACGATCTGCACCATCTCCACTTTGTCAAACTGGTGCTGACGGATCAGGCCGCGCGTGTCGCGTCCATACGATCCGGCCTCAGACCGAAAGCAGGCGGTGTGCGCCGTCAGCTTCATGGGCAGCTGGCTTTCGGCCAGCACGGTATCGCGCACAAAATTGGTGAGCGTCACTTCGCTGGTGGGGATCAAGTACAGCGCGGCGTTGTCCGCCGTTTGCGCGTCTTGCCCGCCTTTTTTAGCGGCAAACAAATCTTCTTCAAACTTGGGCAGTTGGCCGGTGCCGCGCAGGGTTTCGGCGTTGACAATGTAGGGCGTGTAGCACTCGGTATATCCGTGTTCATGGGTTTGAACGTCCAACATAAATTGGGCGATCGCGCGGTGCAATCGGGCCACGGGGCCTTTCATCACGGTAAATCGCGCGCCACTGAGTTTGACGCCCATGTCAAAGTCCAGGCCCAAAGGTTCGCCCACATCGACATGGTCTTTGATAGTGAAGTCCATGGCCTTGGGCGCGCCCCAGCTGCGCACCACCACATTGGCATGCTCGTCTTTGCCCACCGGCACGCTCTCATGCGGCAAATTGGGCACGTTGAGCAACAGGGCCTGCATATCGGCCTGGATACCTTCCAGGCGGGTGGCCGAGGCGTCCAGTTCAGATTTGATATCGGCCGTCTGCGCCATCACCGCATCCACTTCCGTTTGCCCTGCTGCACCCTTGGCCTTGAGTTGGCCGATTTGCTTGCTCAGGCTGTTCCGCTTGGCTTGCAGCTCTTCGGTACGAGTTTGGATAGTTTTGCGCTCGGCTTCCAGCGCAGTAAATACGTCCACGGGCAAAAAGGCTTGCGGACTTTTGCGGGTTTCAAGGCGGGCCAGAACCGAAGGCAGGTCTTTGCGAAGCAGGGTGATGTCGAGCATGGTGAAGTAGTAAGGGTTCGGGCACAGGCCGAAAGCGCAGATTTTAGGCGGGCCGGGGTGCGTGGCGAGGGCTAGTCCACTTAGGGCGCCGGGGCGCTTTGCCCGTCCGTATCCGGCTTCAAACCCTTGGGCAGCGGGAACTTGATGGTTTCCACCACACCGTCCATGCGCCGCACCGAGAGGGCGCCCAGGGAACGCAGGCGCGAGATGACGGCTTGCACCAATATCTCCGGGGCCGAGGCGCCCGCCGTCAGGCCCACACGGCCACGACCTACAAACCAGGCCGGGTCCAGCTCGTTGGCGTGGTCCACCATATAGCTGACGGTGCCCAGTTTTTGCGCCACTTCGCGCAAGCGGTTGCTATTGGAGCTGGTAGGGCTGCCCACCACGATCACGATGTCCACCTGCGGGCTCATGACCTTGATGGCGTCTTGACGGTTTTGGGTGGCGTAGCAAATGTCTTGCTGTTTGGGCTCGCGCACTTGCGGAAAGCGCGCTTTGACGGCTGCCGCAATATCGGCCGCGTCATCCATGCTCAGCGTGGTTTGCGTGACGAGCGCCAGCTTGTCAGATTGCCCCGGTTGCACCCGGGCCACATCGGCCACATCTTCCACCAAGTGGATGCCACTGTCCAACTGTCCCATGGTGCCTTCCACTTCCGGGTGTCCCTTGTGGCCGATCATGATGAACTCGTAGCCCTCTTTGTGCAGCTTGGCCACTTCCACATGCACTTTGGTCACCAGCGGGCAGGTGGCGTCAAACACTTTGAAGCCGCGCCGCTGCGCCTCGTCCTGAATCGCCTTACTCACGCCGTGGGCCGAAAACACCAGGGTCGCGTCCGGCGGCACATCGGCCAGGTCTTCGATAAAGATAGCGCCCTTGGACTTGAGATCGTTCACCACAAAGGTGTTGTGCACGATCTCATGGCGCACGTAAATCGGGGCGCCAAATTTGGAGAGCGCGCGCTCCACAATTTCAATCGCCCTGTCCACCCCGGCGCAAAAACCGCGTGGCTCAGCCAATAGGATTTCGCTGCCATTCAAAATATCGCTGGATTGGTTGCCGTGAGGGTTCATAAAACAGCAATCACTTTCACTTCAAAGCTGACGGGCTGACCGGCCAGCGGGTGGTTGAAATCGAACAGTACCGCACCTTCGGCCTGCGCGCCCTGGCCGCTGGCATCGCCCTTGACCGCGACCACCGCACCGGCATAGCTGCTTTGCCCATCGGGCGTGGGGAACTGCACTACATCGCCCGGCGCATAGCGCTCTTGCGGGTCGCCCATGTTACGCAACAGGCTTTGAGCCACCCACTGCTGCATATCCGGGTTGCGCGGTCCAAAGGCCACACCGGCGGCTAGGTCAAAAGTGCGGTGCGCGCCCTCCTCCAGGCCCATCAGGCAGTGCTCCACTTCGGGGGATAACTCGCCGGTGCCCAGGCTCAGGGTGGCGGGCTTGCCCTCGAAGGTGTTGATCACATCGCCTGCCGGGCCGGCCAGCCGGTAATGCAGCGTTAAAAACGAGGCGGCTTGGATGCGAGGCAGGTCGTGGGTCATAGTGCTGTGGATAATCTGCGGCTATTGTATGGATACGGGGCAGCGGCTATGTACCGCAGCAATAGCGCCCCGACCCTGCCGATCAACGCTGTCACACCCACTGCCGCCATGCCCCTGGACCATATGCCCTTGGACGCCCGTCCACGCGAAAAACTGCTGCAACGCGGCCCCGCCGCCCTCAGCGATACCGAACTCCTGGCCATCCTGCTGCGCACCGGCATACCCGGCAAAGACGTGTTGCAACTGGCGGACGAACTGCTGCGTACCCCGCACCGGGTGGCCGAAAACGGCACCCAGGACCAAGGCTTTGGCGGCATCGCCGGCTTGCTGCATACCGACCCCAAAGCACTGGCGCAGGTCAAAGGCCTGGGACCGGCCAAGCGCGCCGAAATAGTGGCGGTGCTGGAACTGGCCCGCCGTGCCATGGCGCAGCGCTTGCAAGAGCGCACGGTGCTGGACTCCCCGCAAGCGGTCAGGCAGTTTTTCCAGTTGCATTTGTCCGCCCTGCCCCATGAAGTCTTTGCCGTCATGTTTTTGGACGTGCAAAACCGCATGCTGGCCATGGAGGAAATGTTCAAAGGCACCGTGAGCCAAGCCAGCGTCTATCCGCGCGAAGTGGTGATTCGCGCTTTGCACCACCAGGCCAGCGCCGTAGTGCTGGCGCACAACCACCCCAGCGGCTCGGTGCAGCCTTCGCGGGCGGACGAGATGCTGACAAACACCCTGAAAACCGCGCTGGCGCTGATCGACGTGCGCGTGCTGGACCACATCATCGTGGCGCAAGGACAGTCTTTTTCTATGGCCGAGCAAGGTCTGGTGTGAAGCGCCTTAGAGAAGCTCTGCATAAGTCCAAATTCGTCATTGCGAGCGCAGCGAAGCAATCCACTCCGGCTTACAAATCAGGCACTTATGGATCGCCGCGTCGCTTCGCTCCTCGCGATGACGGGCTTATGCAGACCTTCCTTAGCGGATCTGCGTCGCTTGCATGGACAATCGCGCAATGCCCGGCTTGGAAGACCTTCAAAAAATTAAGCAAGAACTGCAAGCGCAAGCGGCCAGAGAAAAAGCCGAGCAAGCGGCACGCCTGCTTGCGGCCAAGCGGGCCGAGAAAGAGCGCAATTTGTTTGAAAGCGCGGTGGGCAAGGTGCAGCGCCTGCCGACCGTGGCGCGCGCCGACCTGAAGCGCCCGGCCCCGCCAGCGAACCCTCTTCAACACGAGCTGGACGCGCAAGCGGCGTTGCAAGAGTCGCTAAGCGATGAGTTTGACGTCAGCAGCCTGCTCGATACCGACCAAGACCTGAGCTTTCGCCGCCCCGGCGTCGGCACGGACGTGGTGCAAAAACTGCGCAAAGGCCAATGGAGTATCCAGCGCCAAGTGGATTTACACGGCTTGCGCAGCGACGACGCGCGCGAGGCCATGGGCCGCTTTATCCGCGACGCGCACAAGCAAGGCCTGCGCTGCGTGCGCGTGGTGCACGGCAAAGGCCTGGGCTCGCCAGGCAAGGCGCCGGTGCTCAAGGACAAGGTGCTGCGCTGGCTGGTGCAAAAGGCCGAGGTGATCGCCTTTGTGCAAGCCCCGCCCAACAAAGGCGGCGCGGGCGCGGTGCTGGTGCTGCTGGCGCCGGTGCGGACTGCCAAGATCGCGGACGCCGGCCGCGCTTAGACCATTGGCGCCTCGCCTATTTCCCCGCGTTCGGGAAAAACAATTGCTGCCCATCAATCCGGTAGGCCGCAATCACGGCTTGACCAGCAGGGGACAGCACCCAATCAACAAATTTTTGCGCATCCAGGGCTTTGAGATGCGGGTGCTTGGCCGGGTTCACCGCCAGCACGCCGTATTGGTTGAACAAGCGCTGGTCTCCCTGTACCAGCACCTGCAAATCAGCGCGGTTTTTGAAGCTCAGCCAGGTGCCTCTATCGGCCAGCACATAGGCGCCAGTGGCCGCAGCCATATTGAGCGCCTGGCCCATGCCGCAGCCGCACTCGCGGTAGCCGCTGCCTTTGGCATCCGCATGGGGCGTCATTTTCCAAAAGCGCAGTTCGGCAGCATGCGTGCCGCTCTTGTCACCGCGCGACACAAAGGCGATGTTCGCAGCGGCGATTTTGGACAGGGCTTGCACAATGTCCGCGCCCTTGGTGCGGGCCGGGTCTGCTGCAGGGCCGACCAACACAAAATCGTTGTACATCACCGCAAAGCGTTTGAGCGCAAAGCCTTCGGCTACAAACTTTTCTTCTGCCGCTTGGTCGTGTACGAACAAGACATCGGCATCACCGCGACGGCCCAAATCGATGGCCTGACCCGTGCCTAGCGCCACCACCTTGACCTCGACACCGGTCGCCTTGTTAAAGGCCGGCAGCAAATGCGCAAACAAACCTGATTGCTCGGTCGATGTCGTTGAAGCCATCACGATAGCGGTCTGCGCCTGCGCCAGTACCGGCAACACACACAGGACACCTATCGCCGCAACACGGCGATACGCAGGTGTTGGACTTCCCGGAAAAAATGGATTGCTTCGCTGCGCTTGCAATGACGGGTTTGGACTGATGCGGAGATTCCTTAGCCATACAAAAAATTTCAAGAAAATTCCCCTTTTACAAATAAATAAGCGGTCAAGCACAGCGCTCGCACGCGCTCTGCATCAAAAAATTCATCTACTGGCAGATCGACCAGCAATCGCCCACGCTCCACATACAGCACGCGGGTCGCCAGTCGCTTGACCTGGCCCAGGTTGTGGCTGGCAAAGACCAGACTGGCCTCTGGTCGGGACTGGGCAAACGCCTGCAATAAAGTTTCGACTTCCGCCTTGGCATGCGGGTCCAGGCTGGCTGTCGGTTCGTCGAGCAACAACATCTGCGGCTCCAAGGCCCATGCCTGCGCCATGGCCACGCGCTGCTGCTGCCCACCGGACAAGTTGTGCGCTTTGCGCGCGGCCAACTCATGCAATTCAAATTGCTGCAAGGCCGCCATGGCCTGCTGGCGCGCCTGCTGCCAGGGCCTGCCGCGCAGCCACAAGCCCAGCGCCAATTGGCTGTCCACGCGCATGCGCAGCATGTGCGGTCTTTGAAACAACATGGCCTGGCGCAGACCGCTTTGCATTTGCACGCGGCCCGCACACGGTGCCAACAAGCCGTGCAACAAGCGCAGCAAAGTACTCTTGCCCGCGCCGTTGGCGCCCACCAAAGCCACCCGTTCTCCGGCGGCGATGGACAGCGAAACATCGCGCAACGCTGCCACCGTCTCGGCCTGCCAGCGGGAAAGACTGCGCCCATCCGGCCCGAACTGAACGCCTGCCTCCAGAGTCTGGACTTGGACGCTCATAGCGCCTGCGCTTTCGCTTGAAACAGCCTTGTGCTCATAACGATGCGCAAAAATACCTTCATAGCACCACCGCGCCCAAGCTACCCACGCGCATACCCGCTCCCTGCCCCCAGCGCTGCAAGATCGCCACCAGCGCATTGAGTAGCAAAACCACCATCAGCAAAGCAAAGCCCAGCGCCAGGGCCAAGGGCAAATCGCCCTTGGACGTCTCCAGCGCAATGGCGGTTGTCATCACCCGCGTAAAGCCTTCGATATTGCCACCCACCACCATCACTGCGCCGACTTCGGAAATGGCGCGCCCAAAAGCCGCCAGCAGCACCACCAGCAAAGCATGGCGCTCGTCCCAGGCCAGCAATACGCTGCGCATCCAGCGCCCCGCGCCCAAAGATTGCAATTGCTCGCCGTGCGCCTGTTCGGCGTCCTGCACCACCTGGCGCGTCAGTGCCGTGGCCACCGGCAGCACCAACACCGCTTGCGCCAGCACCATGGCTTTGAAACTGAATAGCCAACCCAAATACCCCAAAGGCCCGGAGCGCGAGAGCAGCAAATACACCACTAAACCCACTACCACCGAGGGCACGGCCAGCGCAGTATTGAGCAGCGTCAACACCAAGCCCCGCCCCGCGAACCGGGCCACGCCCAGCCAGGCGCCTAGCGCCAAGCCTAGGCTGCAGGCCAACATGCACGCGCAGGCGCTCACCGCCAGCGAGCGGCCCACAATGGCCAAAAACAAGGGGTCCAGTGAAACCAGTAGCTGCAATGCCAAAAGCGCACTATCAGAAAATGAATGCATATCTCGGTTATCGTAGGGCGTTGACCAATACCTTGCGATATGTAACACCGTGCATAGGCTAGCCTTTCATTACACCTTGAGCCGCGATGCGCAAACAAAGCCATTGCGCAATGCGCTGATCGCACTGCTGCAAGCGGTAGACAGCCAAGGCTCCATCAGTGCGGCCGCACGCGCACTGGGTCTGTCCTACCGGCATGTCTGGGGTGAACTCAAGCGCTGGGAAAATGAATTGGGCAATGAATTACTCCAGTGGGATAAGGGCAAATCTGCGCGTCTAAGCAGCTTTGGAGAAAAACTAATGTGGGCCGAGCGCCAAGCGCAGGCGCGTTTGGCACCGCAGATAGAGGCTTTGCGGGCGGACCTGGAAACGGCATTTGCAGTCGCTTTTGATGCGCACGCGCAAGTGCTGACACTGTACGCCAGCCATGACGATGGCCTGGCCTTGCTGCGGGAGCAGGCACTGGCCATCGGCCAGGACATAGGCCAGAGGCTGCACCTGGACATCCGCTTTTGCGGCAGTGTCGATGCGATTCGCGCCCTCAACGAAGGGCGCTGCACACTGGCCGGGTTTCACACCATCCAAACGCCCGCGCCAGGCTCCCACACCGAGCGTACTTACAAGCCCTTGTTACAACCGGGCAAGCACAAAATGCTCGGTTTTGCCACCCGTATGCAAGGGCTGATGCTGGCTCCTGGCAATCCCTTGGGCATTGCCCAGCTGGCCGGCGTGCAGCGAGCAAGCGTACGCTACGTTAACCGTGCATTAGGAACCGGCACCCGCGTCGTCTTGGACCAATTGCTCCAACAAGCAGGTATCTCCAGCGATACGATCAAGGGCTATCAGCGTACCGAACCTAGCCACAGCGCAGTCGCGCAGGCGATCGCCTCAGGCAGTGCCGATGTCGGCTTGGGCATTGCCGCCGCAGCCGCGGCCCATGGCTTGCATTTTTTGCCACTGGTGCAAGAAAGTTACCACCTGGTCTGCCTGAAATCTGCCTTGGACGCGCCTGCTTTGCAAAGCCTACGCCAGCTCTTACAAAGCAGCGCCTGGACCGGTGCCTTGGCGCAGCTCAGCGGCTACACCCCCGAACTCAGCGGCCAGGTGCGTGCCTTGCGCAAGGTCTTGCCTTGGTGGGACTTTGCGCGCGCCAAAAACAAACCCCTAGCCAAGCGCGCAAAGCCGGGGTGAGGCACGGCCAAGCGCCAGCAAGCGCCTAGCGGTTGCGCATCCAGTCGGCGGTCTGGAAAAAAGAGTCGCGCAGGCGCAGGCGCACGGCCTCAGCCATGCCGACTTCAGCCATGGCCTGGTCCATGCAGGCCAGCCATTGGTCGCGCTCCACAATGCCAATGGTGTAAGGCATGTGCCGCATGCGCAGGCGCGGATGGCCAAAGCGCTCGGTGTAATGCTGTGGCCCGCCCAGCCAGCCGCATAAAAACCAGGTGAGCTTTTGCCGCGCCTGCGCCAGGTCCGGCCCATGTACGGCGCGCAAAGCGGTGTAGGCTGGGTCTAGCTCCATCAAATCGTAAAAACGCTCTACCAGCGCCTCTACCTGCGGTTCGCCGCCCAGGGCCTCGAAGGCGGCGGCGCGCTGGGCTTGGGCTTGGGCATCGTCTTCGTCCATGGGGCGCTTTCAGGCTGTTGCTTTACGCAGCGTTTCGACCACCGGGCGGCGCAGCACTTCTCGCAAGCCCCACCAACCCGCCATCAAGGCCAGCGCCGCGCCGGCCAGTGCGCCCAGCAGCGGCACCCACAAGGACACGGTCCAGGAAAACTCAAACACATAGCGCGCCAAGGCCCAGCCCAAAGCGCTGGCCACCATGGAGGCCAAAAAGCCCGCCAGCAAACCAACCCCGGCCAGCTCCAGCCTTTGCACTTGGCGCAACAAGCTGTTTTGCGCACCCACCGCGCGCATGATGGCGAACTCGCGCGCACGCTCTTCGCGCGTCGCGCTGACCGCTGCAAACAAGACCACCAGACCTGCCGCCAAGGTAAAGCCAAACAAAAACTCTACGGCGCGTATCACCTGATCCAAAACCCGCTGCACCTGGTTGATGGTGGCGCTCATATCGACATTGGTGACATTCGGGAAGCGGCGTACCAGCGCATTATCAAAACCTGCCTGCAAAGGTGCTTTGAAAGAGCCCATAAAGGTAGCGGGCACACCCTCCAAGGTACTCACCGGATAGAGCGCATAAAAGTTGGCCCGCATGGAGCCCCAGTCCACTTTGCGCAGCGAGGTGATTTTGGAGTCCACTGCCACCCCCGCCATATCAAAGCGCAAGGTGTCACCCACTTGCAGCCCCAGCGTGGTGGCAATACCCTCTTCCATGCTGATAGCGCCGGCTTCTTCGGGCGTCCATTGGCCGCCAACGATCAGGTTGTTGTCCGGTTGCTTAGCGCTGTAGCTGATGTTGAATTCGCGATCCACCAGTCGCTTGGCAAAATCTTCGGTATAGGTTTCGGACGACACGCTGGTACCGTTGATCGCCACCAGGCGGCCACGGATCATGGGGAACCAGTCGTACTTTTTCACACCCGCGTCTTGCAGGTTTTGCACAAAGGCGGCTGACTGCTCGGGGCTGACGTTGATCACAAAGCGGTTAGGCGCATCCGGCGGCGTGGCCTTGCGCCAGCTGGCGATTAAATCGGTGCGCAGCAACACCAAAAGCACCAGTGCCAGCAAGCCTACCGACAAGGCGCTGACCTGCACCACAGTAAACGCGGGCCTCGCCGCAATTTGGCGCGTTGCCAACACCAGCGCACGCGGCGCGCTGCTTTCGTTCACACTGGCGCGCAAGAGCTTGATGGCCAGCCAACTAAGCAGCGCAAAAAGCAGCACCGCACCGGCAAATCCCGCCACCGCAATCAGACCCAGCTTCAAATCGCTGCTGACCACCAACAACAAAGCGGCGAAACCGGTCACACCCAGCGCCAACACGCCCAGGGATGCGGGGCGTAAATTACCCACGTCACGGCGTATCACCCGCAAGGGCGGCACCTGCGCCAATTGCAAAACGGGTGGAAGCCCAAACGCAAACAAGAGCGTCAAACCCATGCCCATGCCCAGCGCGGCAGGCGCAAGTCCGGGTTGGGGCAGCTGCGCGTCCACCAAACCGGCCAGCAGCAGCACAAATAAATAATGCACGCCAAAGCCAATGCACACCCCTAGCGCACTGGCAAACAAACCCACCAAGGCAAACTCCCAGGCATAGGCTCCGGCAATCGTGCGTTGGCTTTGGCCCAGCACGCGAAGCATGGCGCAATCGTCCAAATGCTTGGCGGCGAACGAGCGCGCCGCCAGGGCCACGGCTACGGCGCTGAGCAAAGCAGCCAGTAAAGCAACAAGTGAAAGGAATTTTTCTGCGCGTTGCAAGGTCTGGCCCATTTCGGGGCGGCCGGTTTGCGTGGACTCGATGCGCACTCCGCGCAAGGGCTCATTGGCGGCGGCGTCTTTGTCCGCTTCTATGACCGGCGCTTCGGTGTTGGACGCCTTGGCTTGCGATGGTGTTACAGCCTTCTTCGTGTCATCCGCGTTCGCCCCATGACCAGTCTTGATGCGCTGCGTCGCCGAATCCACAAAACGCTTGATTTGCGCATCCTCGCCCGCTACTGCCAAACGGTAATTCACGCGGCTGGCCGGTTGCACCAGGTCGGTAGAGGCCAAGTCTTGGTTGTTGAGCATCACACGCGGCGAAAAATTCATAAAACCAGCGCCCCGGTCGGGCTCGATCACGATGATGGCTTGTACCTGCAAGCTGCGTTCACCCAAGAGCACGCTATCGCCCACGCCAATGCCCAGCGCATCGAGCAGTTGGGCGTCCACCCACACCGACCCTGGCGCGGGTATGCCGCGCGCAGGCCGCTCCGGCACACCGGGCGCATCGGTAATGCGCAAAGTGCCGCGCAAGGGGTAACCCGGCTCTACCGATTTCAAGGCCACCAGTTTGCTATTGCCGCCTTGCTCTTGCGTGGTACGCGCCATGGTCGGAAAGCTTTGGGTGTTCACCATCGCCAGGCCCAAGCTGCGGGCTTGTTCGGCAAATACTGCGGGCGCGGGGCGGTCGCTGGCGATAACTGCATCGCCACCTAGCAACTGGCGCGCGTCGCGCTGCAAACCGGCTTGCAGGCGGTCGGCAAAAAAGCCCACGGCTGTCAGGGCCGCAACGGCAAGGGTCACCGCCACCACCAACAAGCGCAATTCCCCCGAGCGCACATCGCGCCACAAAGTACGCCAACCCAGGGACCACATCGATTGCATCATGGTGCTACTTTCAAAAGCCGGGGCAAAGGCTGCCCAGCCACATAGGCGTGCAAACATTGCAGTACGCCATCGGTAAAGGTTTGGTACACCGGCTCCACCACAAAACCCAAGTGTGGCGTGAGCAAAAGGCGCGGGCAATCGCGCAAGGCGCTGTCCGCAGGAAGGGGCTCGGTGTCAAACACATCCAAAGCCGCCATGGCGATACGCCCTGCGCGCAAGGCATCCACCAATGCAGTCGTGTCTATCAACGTTGCGCGCGAGGTATTGACCAGCAGGCTGTCGGGCCGCATCAATGCAAGGCGCTGCATATTCATCAGGTGGCGGGTGCTAGCCGAGGGCACCAGATGCAGGCTTAGCACTTTGGCGCGTGCCAGCAGTTCGTCCAAGGGCACGGCCTGCACGCCATGCGCGCTAGCGCGCTCGGGTGTCATGTTCGGGCTCCAGGTCAGCACGTGCATGCCCAGCGCTTTGCCCACCTGGGCCACGCGCTTGCCAATCTCACCCAAACCCACCAAGCCCAGAACTTCGCCATGCAAAACGCTAGGCAAACCCTGCGGCGTGGTCGCTCGCCATTGGCCTTGCGCCAACAAAGCGCTGTAGTCCGCTAGTTGGCGCGTGGCCGCCAGGATCAAGGCCCAGGTCAATTCGCAGGTACTCTCTTTGGAAGGGCCCCAGTCGGTATGGCTAACCGGTATGCCACGTGCTGCCAAGGCAGCCGTATCGAGCGTAGTGTTGCGCGAGCCGGTAAAAACCAAATAACGCAGGCGGGGCAATTGCGCAATCGTGGCTGCGTCCAGCGGGATACGGTCACGTAGCAGGACCAGCACATCCGCCGCTTGCAGGGCTGCGAGTAAGTCGGCGCCTTGCAAGGGCTGACTGTGCACGGTAACCCGCGCGGTCTGGTCTATGGCTTGCCAATCGCCCAAGCGGCGCAAGGCCTGCTCGGCATCGCCCAGTACCACGATGTGCGGTCTTTCAGTCGCAGCCATGGCAAGGGCGCTCGCGCTTTGCAAAAGGTTGGCGTTTCATGGGGTATTCCTTTGGGGGGCCGGCAAACTACCTGATTACCGTATGGGCTGGGGCCTCTTGGCGGGCACTGGGCTCGGCATCGTGTGCGATTATCGGTGCAGGACGCATCACCCTTTTGCTAGCCGGGAGCCTTTCCAATCATGAGCCTCGCTGACCCCTCCAGCCCTGCCCTGCCCCATAGCGAACAGGAACTTTTGCGCCGCGCCTACGCATTGTCCAGCGACGAAGAATCGCAGGCGCTGTACCGGGACTGGGCCACGAGCTATGACGACACCATGCTCGGTGGGCTGCAATACCAGTCGCCCAGGGTGGTGGCCGAGCGGCTGGCGGCGCTGCTTGATGCGCGGCAAGGCGCCGTATTAGACATTGGCTGCGGCACCGGCCTGGTCGGACGAGAACTGGCGGCGCGCGGGTTTGGCACGATTGACGGCATCGATATTTCCCCTGAGATGATGACTGTGGCCCGGCAAAAAGGAGGCTACCGGGAATTGATCTATGCCGATTTGAACGCCCGCCTGCCTTTGGCCGATGCCAGTTATAGCGCTGCTATCTGTTGTGGCACCTTCACCAGCGGCCACGTGAGAGCCCACTGCATAGACGAAATCCTGCGCGTGCTCGCACCGGGTGCGCCTTTTGCATTCACCGTCAAGCTGCAAGTGTGGGAAAGCTTTGGGTTTAAGGACGCGCTGGCCCGGTTTGAAGCGCGTGGATTGCTCAAAGCGTTGCGCTATGACACGGGCTGTCTTTATGCTAACTCTGCCGAGCCGGATGGCATGTTTTGCAGTATTCAAAAGCTGTGAGACGCTTCGAAGGGCCTTTGTAAGCCGACGGTAAAGTCCAGTCCGGCGTCAACCACAGCGCTGCCCTGGCGTTGTAATAGCGTGGCAAGCTCGCCATGCTTTGGAAATGAAACCATGTTGAAAACTACTTTGATAGCCGCTTTATTCGCTTTGGCCGGGATCACCGCACAAGCGCAAACGGCCACTGCCGCCGCCAAGCCAGCAGCCAGCGCGTCCGCCGCCCCGGCAGCCAAAGCGGCCACACCAGAAAAACCAGCGTCCAGCGCCCCCAAAGCGGAGGCAGACCCTGAAGTGAAAAAATCCAACGCCGGTATTTGCCACGACAAAACCAGCCCCAGCTACAAGCAAACCAACAACTTCACCGCGTTCAAAACTATGGACGAATGTACCAAGAGCGGTGGAAGAGCTCCGAAAAAATAGTATTTTCCAGACTTAACTCCCATCACGGCCCTTCTCGGGCCGTGATTATTTGTGTCTTCCTTTTCCCCAGCGCACGCTATTGGCCTACGCAGATCGGCTTCCATTGGACGGTTCCAAGCCAGTGCGATACTTTGCGCTACATCAAGGCCCCTACTGCGCGGGCTCAAGCAGAAGACCCGTGGTATGGACAAACAACCCTAAAATCCATTCACCTGCGCGCAACAGGATCTAGATCCAGCTTCCAAGGTTGGGGCTGAGCTCTAGTAACTTTTTGGAAAAATAGCTAAAGCGCACACGCGGGGCAGAGGATCGCGTTTACCTATTCGTTGAGCAGAGGTTTTATACACATGATTGCAGTTCAGCCATTTATGGCCCATGCCGACATACCAGTTTTTGTCGCCGATCTAAGCCCTTTGCAAGCCCAACTCCAATTGGCCCGCTTGGCTATCGATGAATTGCGTGAGAGCCACCCGCAATCGCCCGAATCTAACGTGAAAGCGACCTACATGAGCCCATGGCGCAGCCACCTGCTCACCGATAAATTCGGTCCGCTGATGCAAGTGGTGCTCCAGGTCAGCAAAGAGGCGAGCAAATTACTGTCTGCAAACCTCGATGCGCTAAATATGGAAATGATTGTCAGCGAATGCTGGGGCATTATTTACGAGCAAGCCAGTTACACCATTCCGCACAACCATTTCCCGTCCGACTTCAGTTGCTCTATTTATCTGGAATCCCACGATGACAGTGCCCCTATTGTTTTTGCCGGGAAATACCCGCTGCAAATAAAACCCAATATGCTGGTTATGTTCCCCGGCATACTCACGCATGAAGTGCCTGCTACACAGGGAAAACGGGTCGTGGTGGCCATGAACCTTCATAAACACGCCACGTTTGCCAACGTGAAACTGTAGCGCTGCGGGTTATCCCGAGCGCTGGGCATGGCGTGGCGTGCAATCGCAGCGCCCGGCTTGCTGGCACTAGAAGCTCAAGGTCTGCACGCCCGCATCCGTCGCCAATAAGCAGGTGGTGGCGCGCTGAAAAGCAAATACCCCCACCGTAACGACGCCGGGCCACTGGCTGACCGCGGTTTCAAAGCCCAGCGGATCGGTGATAGATAGGCCTTTGACATCCAACAAATACTGCCCGTTGTCCGTTACCAACGGCTTTGCGCCTGCCATGCGGATAGCCGCCTGTCCGCCCATCGCCCCGAACTGGCGAATGATGCGTGCTGTCGCCATCGGGATAACCTCTACCGGTATCGGGAAAGCGCCTAATACTTGCACCCGCTTGGACCCATCGGCAATGCAGACAAATTGATCCGACTGGGCGGCCACGATTTTTTCGCGTGTGAGGGCTGCGCCGCCGCCTTTGACCATATACCCCTTGCCGTCAATCTCATCGGCACCATCGATATACACCGCCAACCGCTCGACCTCATTGGCATCGCGCACCTCAATGCCCAGGGCGCGCAAACGCTCGGTGCTGGCGACCGAACTGGAGACTGCGCCCGGTATGTCGTGGCGGAACCTTGCAAGCGCTTCGATAAATTTATTCACCGTCGAGCCCGTGCCCACACCCACCCATTGCCCAAGCACCACATAGTCCAATGCGGCATGCCCGACCAGCGTTTTGAGTTCGTCTTGCGTGCGCTGGCGTTGATCGGAGGATGCGGATGCTGGGGAATTGGACATAGAAACCATCGGGGACAATGCGAGATTGTGTAGTAATAATCAACAGGAATTATCCAATGTCTCTGGTGCCCTACGGCTTGGTACGCCCCTTTTTATTTGGCATGGACGC
>Ga0209358_10000682_pt1 | contig 28909 bp, 22 predicted proteins | sample LauGreFa1BDMLBSN_2_FD_187574 | JGI IMG/M metagenome (GOLD analysis project Ga0209358, IMG submission 187574) | Freshwater lake microbial communities from Lake Michigan, USA - Fa13.BD.MLB.SN (SPAdes) (version 2) | ecosystem: Environmental > Aquatic > Freshwater > Lake | place: Lake Michigan, USA...
CACTTGACGCGCGGTAGTTAGATTCACCAGTCGCCAACATCAATGAGCCAGCGAGGCCGGCAGCTGCACCAGAAGTGAGCAAGGCCATTGTTCCGAAACGAACGTGAGAGACGCCTGCACGTTGCGCAGTACGCGGATTCAGACCCAACATCTTGAGTCGGAAACCCCACACCGAATGGGCCAACATGTACGCCACACCAACTGCAAAGATGATCGCAATCGGCACGGTCAGTGGCACATTGTTGCCAAAGATATGCATGATGCCAAGTCGTGAATTCACTGCCGTCTTGGCACTGTTTTGAATCTTGGTTGGTGAACCTTCGATCACTTCAAGCAACAAAAACCTACGGGTCATCGTGTAACCCGTGATTTGACTCGAGAGGTACACCAACAACAATGTGGAAAGCACGACTGGAACGCGTCGCCAGTAATAAAGCAAAGCTGCAATACCAGCCCACGCTGCGCCAGCCAACATGCCGAGCAACACGCCAAGAATCAGCATCAACGGACTACCTGGATGAATCTTGGTCATGATGAACGCCGCGCCAGTTGCACCAATCAACACTTGGCCCTCTTGACCGATATTGATGATGCCTGCTTTGGCTGCAATTGCACTACCCGCCGCCACGATGAGCAAAGGCGCTGCACGGCGCAAGGTTTCTCCCCAACGACCAGGGTTCTTAAACGAACCGTTGATCATTGCCTCAACCGCCTTCGACCACGAACCGCCGCTGGTGTTCACCAAAATTGCGGCGATCACAAAAGCGGCAACGATGCTGACGACATAGAGAGCAATGAGTTCAATACGATCGCGCTTCGCGGTCGCTGTCACACTCATTGCGAACCACCCATCAGCATTCCGAGACGATGCATATCAACTTCTCCAGCTTTCATCTCACCCACGATTGATCCGCGATACATCACGAGAATTCGATCGCTCAGTTCAATGAGTTCTTCAATCTCGCTTGAGATCAGCAGAACTCCAACTCCGTCAGCAGCCGCTTGCTTGAGGCGCCCACCCATATATTCGATAGCCCCGACGTCAAGTCCACGAGTTGGTTGTGCAGCAACCAAAACTGATGGACCAATACTTAACTCGCGGGCCAACACCACTCGTTGCTGGTTGCCACCCGACAGCGTCCACATGGGAGCATCAACCGACGAGCAACTCACACCGAACTGTTTGACGAGTTCTTCAGCCTGAGCAGAAATCTTTTTGCGATCAAGAAAACCCCTTTGGGCAACACTTCCTTGATCGGCGAGTACCAAGTTCTCGGCGACCGACATATCGAGGACGCATCCCGAGTCGTGGCGATCTTCGGGGATGACACCGATCCCCGATTTTGACATCGCACCAGGACGACCAGTGGCAATCTCCCGACCTTTTACTTTGACGCTTCCTGAATTCAACGCGGTCAGACTTGACAACACATCAGCCAATACTCGCTGGCCATTACCTTCAACACCTGCAATACCGACGATTTCTCCGGGCATGACCGATAACGAAAGATTCGCCAGTTGCACACCGGCCGCCTTGGTTTGCACTGAAGCATTCATCACTTCAAGTGCTGGTACTGGTGCAGCAAGTTCAGATGCAACAGTCATGTTTTCTGAAGCATGGCGAGTTTTTCCGCCGCGAAGATCAACAGCACGACCAACCATTGCTTCAGCCAGTGCATGGCGATCCGTCTCGTTGGTACGCATAAAAGCCACGACTTTTCCATCACGCATAATCGTGATGTCGTCAGTGGCGCGCAAAACTTCTTCGAGCTTGTGACTCACAAGAGCCACAGTTCGGCCTTCGGTCTTCACAACATTGCGAAGTACACCGAAAAGATGACTGCTTTCCTCAGGTGTCAACACCGAGGTTGGTTCATCAAAAATCAAAATCTTCGGGTCACGGCGCAAGCATTTAATGATTTCAACGCGCTGCCTCTGACCTGCTGTGAGTGATGAGACCCGAGCATCGGGGTCAACATCAAGACCGTAACGCTCACCGATTTCGGCAACACGCGAACGAGCGGCCGATCGATCGAGGTGAGCTTTTTCACCTAATACGACGTTTTCCCAAACCGAAAGACCGTCAACCAAACTGAAGTGTTGGTGCACCATTCCGATACCCAAATCGGATGCAATCTGCGGACTCCCGATGCGAGCGTCTTTGCCGTTAATTGCAATCGAACCTTCATCGGGTGTCACCAACCCAATAAGGATTTTCATCAGTGTGGATTTACCCGCACCATTTTGTCCGAGCACGCCATGAATTTCTCCAGCGCGCATCGTGAGATCAACACCGTCGCATGCCGCGAGCGCGCCATAGCGTTTAACAATTCCACGAACAACCACCGCAGGTGGAGGGACCGAAGTCCCTCCACCCTTGTGGTTTTCGATTGAATGATCCGAAATCGGATCAGCCACCGTAAGCCTGGCCCTTGATTGCACCAAGCTCAGCAGCGAATTCACCGGCTGCCAACTTTGCGCCAATCTCGTCCATAGCGGTCTGCTGCTCTGGAGTCGGGTCACAGATAACTGCACCGGGTGATCCACCCGGACCAGCGTTGTCGCCAACCTGGTATGTGAGCTTTTCGCCCTCTTTGAAGGTTCCTGCAACAATGCGATCCAGGGCTTCAAGGATGTAGTCACCAGCGTCAAACTTCACCGCAATGTTGTAGGTCAAGTCGGTACGTTCACACGCAGTCGACGAACCAGCTGACATCGTGATGATGCCGTCAGCATTTGCCAACTGCACGATGGGCTCAAGTGCTCCAGCAAGGTAGGCGTACACAGCGCCAACACCAGCAGCCTTGGCAGCGTTGTATGCCTCAGTTGCACCAGCAGTGTTGTCGAAGTCGTAGTCGTATGCACCGGTCTTCACGTATGAGAATTCAACGTCGGGAAGAACAGCCTTGAGTCCGAGTTCGTAAGCAAGGTATGCCTCTTTTTCGAAGTTCAAGTCACAGCAACCAAGGAACGTAGCCTTGTTGTTGCCAGCGGCCTTGAGCAACAAGCCCGTGGCGTATCCAGCTGAGTAGCTGATCTGTGCTGAGTCGTCGAGTGTCTGCGCCAAACCGGGCAGATCGGCGAATCCAGCACCACAGTTGCAGTACCAGAAGATGTCCGGGTACTTCTCAGTGAGGTCGGCCAAAGGTCCAGCAATTTCACTGGCTCCAACGGCAATGATGTCAACACTCTGCTGAGCCAAGTCATCCATCGCGGTTGCAGCCTTGTCGGCTTCAATCTTGTCCACGATGATTGGGTCGGGCAAACCATTGCTTGAAGTGAATGCCTTCACGCCATCGACAAGTGCCTGGTAGTAGGCGCCGTCATTGGCTGGTCCGGGGATTGCGAGTGCGAACTGCACCACGCCATCACCGTTTGAGTCGAGTGCCATGACATCGCCTGAGGGCTCTTCAGTTGAAGGTGCGTCAGTTGATGGTGCCTCGCTGGATACTGGAGCTTCAGTTTCGGGTGCGCTACTTGAGTCATCGCCGCCACATGCGGTGAAGAGCAACGCTGCGAAACCGAGAGCCGCAAGCGGCTTACGGAAATTAGCTTTCATGTTTCCTCCTGTTGTTGTTGTTTTTTGTTCACGCGTCAATCTTTCGATTGACTTCATTGCGTCATTAAATCGCTGAGTCTCAACTTTAGTTGTTGACTCCGCGTCGTTCCCATGACAAAAAGCCATGAGCCCCCTCTTTCGGCTTCTGATCATCTCTTCAGCCTCGAGACCACATCGGCTTTATATCTGTATGCCGAATTTAATCGCTCGCCCGCCGCGAGCGCCACTAGTACCTGCTCTTCACCTTTTTCATAAAGTGCGGCAGCCTCCAGGATTTCCTGGGCATCACTTGATGCCAAGCGGACACATCCAGAATCATCGAGAACGATCTGATCGCCCGAAGAAACTTCTTGCCCGCAAATATTGACTGTTTCGCCCACAGATACAACATGAGCACGACCTAGTGGGCCGACAACGGCGGTGCCACTCGCATATATCGGCAAATCCAAGTTCTGCATGGCGGCGATGTCCCGCACAAAACCATCAATTGCAACGCCGACAAATCCGGCTTGTTGTGCCGATGCAGTCAGAATCTCGCCCCAAATAGCCCCACCGATTTCAATGGCGCCAGCAATAACCAAAACCTTCCCCGATTGCATGGCCGACAAAACCTCGTACATCGGCTTGAAATCTGCACCCGAATCACGACGGTCGATCTGCACTGTCACGACTTCGCCAACCACTGGGCAACGCGCGGCCACGATCGGACCAAGCGGAGGCGTGAGCCAACCACTCTGCCCGCGTAACGCGAGAACATCAGCAATAGCCGAAGAGGATGCAGCGGGAACTTTCATCCGGCCTTTTCTGTGACGGTATTGTCAGCAACCAACTTGATCTTGCGACCTGGCCAGTTGGCTTGATAGCGCTGCACCAACCAACGGTTGAACTGCACATGGCTTTCTTCTTGCCATGAGTAACGACCGCGAGGGGCAAACTGCGAGTGCATACCACGCTGAACTTTTGTGGTGGCATCTTGGTCTTGCTTCACAAAGACCTGAACTCCAGCGTCACTCATCTCGTACAAGTACTCAAACATTGGATGTTCGAGCGCCGTCGGGTGGAACAAGTAGCCGATTTCAACGTCAATCGTGTCAGGAGATGTGGGACGAATGATGAAAAAGAAAGCCTGGTCGGGAGCGGTACCAAAGCACAAGGTCGGTGGCATTAAAGCAAACGTTGAACGCCAGCGCTCTTCTTCGGTGAGATTCGGGAAAATCGGCATCAAAGCTTTCGAAGTGGCGTTGAAACCACCATCGATATGGATGTACCCGTTGGTGCGGAAGATGACTCCAGAAGAGTCATCCCAAGCAACTGGGAATGCAGCCATACTGCTCGGGCAGAAATCTTGGATGGTGTGGTGCAAACGATTGGCGTGATAGCCATCGTTGAAATTCTCCATCATGACTTTCCAGTTCCACGGCAAGTCCTTCAATGTGAAGGTTCCGGGACACACTGAATTTTCGAGATCGTAGTTCTCGAGCAGTGGTTCGTAACGCGACATGGTCGGGCCAAATGCCGCGGCATCAAGATCGAAGTTGACCATGATGAAGCCCTTCCACACTTCGACCTTCAATTTGGGCATACCCCATTGCTTCTTGTCGAAATCTTTGGTCTTCTCCATCGCCGGTGCGCCGAGCAGACGACCATCAAGGCCGTACACCCACTGGTGATACGGGCAGGTAAATGTTCCGCAGTTACCCGCATCTTCTTTGATCTGCATGCCGCGGTGCTGACAGATTGACGAGAAGACATGAACTTCGCCCTCTTTAGTACGAGCAACAATGACATGCTCGCCGTTGGCCGTGGTCGTGTAATAGTCGCCAGGATTCTTGATTTGATCCACTCGACCGACACAGAGCCATTCCTTGGCGAAAAGTGCCTTCTGTTCAAACTCAAGGAATTCATCAGATGTGTAAATCACTGGGGGCATGGTGCAAGCCACTGACACATCAGCAATTGACGCATCAAAAGACTTCAAAAGTTCATCGTTGAAAATAGTCATTTCATTGTCCTTCCCAAATGTCTCATGACAGTTGACTTTCCTTCAGAATAAATTTGCGGATTTTGCCGACACTTGTACGAGGCAATTCGTCCACATACGTAATGTCACGCGGGCGCTTTGACTTAGCGAGTCGATCTTCACACCAGATGTGAAGATCGGCAACGGTGGGCGCATTGTGAGGGTCGCGGGCGACAACGAAACCCACAGGAACTTCATCGCGGATCTCGTCAGGTTGACCGATCACTGCAGCCTCAAGGATGTCGGGATGTGATGACAAAACTTGTTCAACTTCAACAGTTGAAACATTTTCGCCAGCGACCTTCAACACATCGGCCCGGCGACCATCAAAGAAATGACGACCCGATTCATCGCGTGTGGCGCGATCGCCAGTCAAGAACCAACGACCGCGATAATTCTTGGCAGTCGTCTCGGGGTCGTCGAGGTAACCACTGAACAAAGTAACTCCAGGGGTTCCACCGACAACGATCTCACCGATTTCACCAACTGCAACTGAATTTCCTGCAGAATCTTGCACATCGAGCTCGCAGCCAGGCGAGACATAGCCCATGCAATCGGGTCGAGGGGCTCGTGCTTCATCCGTCAGTACCGCCGGAATTGTTTCAGTCATTCCGTACAACTGCCGTGGTTGGCAACTCAACAATTGAGCGAGTTCGGCATACTGATGATCGGCAATGTTCATTGCGTACCAGCAATGTTTCAGTGCCAAACCAGGTACGGGGGTATTCCCGCGGGCCAAGATCATTCGAATCGGCGCCGCGAACAAACTGGCATGAGTCGCGTTATAGGTTTTTGCTTGCTGCAAAAATCGCGTCGCACTGAAAGTGCTCATGAGTGCTACCGATGCGCCAACAGCGATTGCCGATGCAAAGCTGTAGTACTGCGCGTTGGCATGAAAGAGCGGTAGTACGACGAGTTGGCGATCGTCCGGCGTAAGCCCGCTAGCTGTAGCCATGACTTGACCAGCGAACGAGTAATTGGCCTGGCTGATGTCAACACCTTTGGGTCGACCCGTTGTACCAGAGGTAAACATCACGGCGGCACGGTCGCGAATATCGAGAGTCGGCCAGTCGGTGAACTGCTCAATACCGAATACCGGCAGTTCGCAATCGTCTTCGTCAATCGCAATCACCGGAATTGATAGAGCTGCGGCTCGGAATTCGTCTTCGCGATGGACCGAGCAGATTCCAACTTTTGAGTTTGTACGCGATTGATGTTCGACTAATTCTTGTGTTCGCGACTGCGGATCACTCGGAACAATCCATGCACCAAGACGAACACTGGCGAGCCAGAGTGCCACGAACGCCGGCGAATTAGCGAGAGCAAGATTGACCGAGTCGCCCTTGTTAACGCCGAGTCGAACCAAAGTTGCGGCAGCCCGCGCCACGATGACATCAAATTCGGTGTACGTCCATGAGTGAGAGGTTCCTAATGATGTTTCAAAGACCAAAAACGTTGAGTTGGAGCGTGTTGCTACAGCATCACGCCACAAATCGCCGAAGCATGTGCCTTCAGTATTGATTTTCATTTTCCCCTCCCCCTGTCACTAAAACTCTGCTGCTGTATTTCACATCGCTGTGACTTGAATCAACTGTCAACCGCTCCGTACCCGCCGCCACCGGGCAGGTCAAGACGAACTCGATCGCCAGACTTCAAAGCAACACGTGCTTGTGTACGAACTGCTTCATCGTTGACCGTGAAGTTGCCCGACTCACCGGCTTCTCCTCCGAAGATTCCTTCCGGTGGAACAGCCAAACGTGATGTCACTGCGTTCAGCTGCCAACCCTTGGGCGCATCAACAGTGAATTCAACGGTCTGACCAAGCCCACCCATGGTGTGGCCCTTACCGCCCGAACCTCGACGAAGTTCTTTACGGAAGAAACGAATTGGAGCCGAAGCTTCAACGACTTCAACAGGCACCGCTGAAACACCCGTTGGGTAGGAACATGCTGACAATCCGTTCTTGGTGGCGCGAGCGCCAACTCCACCGGCGTAAGTGAACATTGAGGTGATGAATGGGCTGCCATCGTCGTATGTTCCGCTGACCTGCATGGTCCACACGGCGCCAGCACCTTCAGCCATTGCCTGCAACGGACGAATTTGTGCCAATGCCTTCAGCAACGCGTTCGGCAAGAACATGCCGACAACGTGTCGCGCGGTGCAAGGTTGCGGAGACACTGCATTCACAATTGAACCAACCGGAGCCTCAACCAAAATTGGTGCCAAGCTGCCATAGTTATTTGGCAAGTCTGGGTTCAAAACTGCACGCACGGCAAAGGTCGTGTAGGCGTGGGTGTAGTTGCGGACCACGTTGATGCCGTACGGGCTGGCACCCGATGAACCTTCGTAGTCGACCAAAATTTCACCCTTGTCGGTGTCAACGGTAATTGCACAGGCAATGTGAATACGGCTTCCGTCAGCCAAATCGAGTTCGGCGCTGGCCTTGTAGGTGCCAGCCGGCAATTCACGAATTGCTGCTCGGGTTGCCACGTCACTACGCATGATGATCTCATCACTGAGTTCTTCGATGTCGTCAAGATCATGTTGTTCGCACAGCGCCAACAATCGACGCGCGCCAACTTCACCTGAAGCCATTTGTGCTTGCAAGTCTCCAGCCATGTGGTCGGGCTGACGCACATTCGACAAGATGAACTTCCACACGTCGTGGTTGCGTTCGCCACCAATCATCAAACGACAAATCGGGATCCAGAGACCTTCTTCGAAAACGTCACGGGCTCCTGCACCAATTCCGTAACCGCCAACGTCGGTGTGGTGAATAGTCGAACCGAAGAACGCAATGATCTCGTTGTTCTTCCAGACTGGACACATCACGGTCACGTCAAGAAGCTGACCAGCCGTCTTGTATGGATCGTTGGTGACGATGATGTCGCCGGGCTTCAAACTACTGATCGGATAATCATCAAGAATCGCGCCAACTGCGCGAGCTAGCGAGTTGATGTGACCAGGAGTTCCGGTTACGGCCTGAGCAACCATGCGACCACGCTTGTCAAAAACAGCATTTGCTAAGTCACCAGCTTCGCGAACGATTGGCGAGAACGCAGCACGCTGCAAAGCACGGGCTTGTTCGTTCACTGTTGCGATGAGGCTCTGCCACAACACTTCAAGTTCGATGGGATCAAAAGTACGGGCCATTTTGGTCACTTCACTTTCCGGTCAGCGATGAGTGATCCATCACTACCAAGACTCACTGTCCAATTCGGACGAATAACTGCAGTCGTTTCTCGTTCTTCAATAATTGCTGGGCCCTCAATGACTTGACCACGACCGATATCACCGCGGCGATACACCGGCGTGTTGATCGCTTCACCCTGACGCGTGAAGCGAACTGCTCGCGTGCCATGTGGTGCCCCATGCTTGTCAGAGAGTTCAACCAATGGCTCAAACTCTTCAGCCTTGGCGTAAGCCGACAGGCGCCACGTCACTGCTTCAACGCCAACATCTGGAATCGTGAGTCCATAGATACGTCGATAGTCGGTTTCGAAAGCGTCCACAACGTCGAGAGTGTTGCCGGGGAACTTGTTGCCTTCACCCATCCAAATCGTGATTTCATTTCCTTGGCCGATGTAACGCGCATCAACGCCGTAGCGGAAAGTAACTGATGCCGGATCGGCACCAGCAGCAATCAAAACACGATGACCCTCTTCGCGAAGTTCGCTGAGCAAAGTATCGCGTTCAGCTTCATCAATGCCCTGAATGGGGCGCACCATGCTTCGCGCCAGGTCAATACGAACTGGCGACACCAAAGTGCCAAGCGCAGAAAGAACACTGGCATTCACTGGGAATATGACGCGAGGTGATTCGAGCAATTCAGCAACACCACACGCATGTACGGGACCGGCACCACCGAAGGCCAACAAAGTGACACCACGAAGGTCAGCACCAAGTTCGACGGCATGCATGCGTGATGATGCCGCCATGTTTTGATTCACCAACTCGTGTACACCGGCAGCGGTATCGGCTACTGGCAATTTCAACTTGTCGGCAATACGACCAAGCGCCGCTTGTGATGCTGCGAGATCAAGCGGCATGTCACCACCCAAGAAGAACTCGGCGTCAAGCATGCCTAGAGCTAAGTCACTGTCGGTCACTGCAGCGTGGGTACCACCGCGTCCGTAACAAGCGGGGCCAGGCATTGCGCCAGTTGATTCGGGTCCAACCTTCAACAAACCAAGATCGTCCACCCAGGCCTGGCTTCCGCCACCAGCGCCAATTTCAACGAGGTCGACAGAAGGAACTGAAACGGGGAAGCCAGATCCTTTTTTGAAACGATAAATACGGGCAACTTCAAAGGTGTTGGTGAGTTCGGGTTCGCCATCAACAATGAGACACGACTTTGCAGTTGTACCGCCCATGTCAAAACACATCAAACGCTCTTCGCCGAGACGACGAGCAAACCAACTACCAGCGAGAGCGCCAGCAGCAGGTCCAGATTCGACCAAACGAATAGGAGTCCGAGCAGCATCATCGGTTGACACGACTCCACCATTTGACAGCATCATCAACACCGAGCCACCAAAACCTTCGGCACTCAACCATTTGGTGAGTTCGTCAAGGTACGGCCCGATGACTGGCATCGTTGCGGCGTTACATGCCGTCGTGATCATGCGCGGGTATTCACGAATTTGTGGTGACACTTCACTCGAGATGCACACTGGCACACCAAGTTCAACACGCAGGTAATCCGCAATTGCTCGCTCGTTCGCCGGATTGGCGTAACTGTTGATCAGACAGATACCGACTGATTCGACATTTTGCGCGCGCAGTTCGTCGGCGATGCGCTTCAGGTCGGCTGCGGTCGGAGTTTCAACAACCAGACCCTTGGCATTGGTGCGCTCACTAATTTCGCTAATGCGCTCGCGAGGAATCGGCGGTGCCGGGAATTCGATCTGCAAGTCGTACATGTCGTAGCGATGCTCATCACGAATGAGCAAGGTGTCGCCAAAGCCGGTGGTCGTTACTAGCCCAGCGCGACCGACTTTGCCTTCAATCAAAGCGTTCGTGATGAGGGTTGTGGCATGGACGATCGGAGCAGTGATGTCGCTCGGAGTCACACCAGCCTTAGCCAAAAGTTGGCGCACACCTGTGCGTACGCCATCGAGTGGGGCCGAGGGGGTCGTCAAGGTTTTATCAACCACGACACGACCTGATGCACGATCCATCAGAACTACGTCGGTGAATGTTCCACCGATATCTACAGCCAATCGCCAATCAGCAACTGTCATTTTCTTCCTCCAATATTTACGATGTTGTTGTTACAAAAATCTGTTTTAGATGTCAGTCCGCGGGGGCGAAAAGACATCGAGAATCCATACTTCATTGAGTTCTTCGTCTCCGATAAAGAGACTGTCGCCATGCCACACCGACTGCGGCGCCAAATAGACCTCGCCTTCGCCGAGAACAACGCGCTCAGCGTCTTCTTTATCACCAATTCGAAAATCGAGTTTGCCGCGCATGATGATGCCCAACTGCTCGTTCTCAACATGGTTGTGCATGAACGAACCGGTGCTTCCGCCACGGATTCGCCAAAACCACAACTGCATGTTTTCTCCAGTGATTACTCGCCGACGAAAACCATCACGATTCGTTTCTTTGAATTCTTCCTCTTCGAAGAAATAGCAATATTGATTCTGCAAATTCATATCTTCATCCCGTTCAGATCTTGATGGACTATTTTTTTGCATGTGAGGTAACACTTCATATGAGCCTCTCAATCATGCGGGCTTCAACATCGCACAAGTGAGCAGCAACAGCTTTTTCGGTACGTTTTTGATCGCCAGCGAGCAATGCTTCAGCAATTTCAACGTGAGCATGCGATGAAGATTCAACAATGTTTGAAACTTCTTCTTTGTTGTTTTCGGCGTATAGCAGCGAGGCAAATTCTTCGGAGTTAAACAACGAAGCGAGGGCCTTTGAATAGACCTCGCTCAACACCGGATTGTCACAAGCCGAGGCAATCATTTGGTGAAACTGGCGATCAATCAAGCGGAATTCATCAATTCCGTCAGCATGTCGCGATGCAAGGTCGGCAATTTCGCGGCGCACGTGTTCGGGCGCTCGCAATGCAACAAGTCCGGCCATTGCTGGCTCGATGACTCGACGTACTTCAAACAAGTTGCGCACAGTTGCTTTGCGCGAATCAAGGACAAGTTCAAGACCTGGCACAACTTCGACGACAAAGGCTCGGTTGCCACGACGTTCAATGAAACCAGCTGTTGCGAGACCTTGAATCGCCTCGCGCACTGATGTACGCGCCACGTTGAACTGCTCACACAACACCCGTTCGGCAGGCAGCGCTGTTCCTGCGATCAATTCGCCATTACGAATTGCTTCAATCAAACGTTCACGAACTTCAACCGCAACAGTGCGGCGTTCCACTCGATCGAAGGTTGTCTGAGTCACTTCAAACCAAACTGTGCAAAATGGCGGCGATCGCCAGGCAAGTCGAGAGGCTGGACAATTGCTTGATGAGCCATCTCGCCCCAATGCTCGGGCGGAACGAGCCACATGACTTCAAATTCGAGTCCATCGGGATCACGTGAATACAAACTTTTGTTCACTCCGTGGTCGCTGGCACCAACAAGTGCTCCAGCGGCGCTGAGTTTGACGCGCATTTCTTCAAGTTCTTCGAGCGTGCCGACTTCCCACGCGATGTGATACATGCCGACCGTGGAACGGCCCGCAGTTGTCGGTCCGGCACCTTGACCAATGGCAAAGAATGCGATGTCGTGGTGATTTTCTGACAGAGGTGCGCGCATGAAAAGAAACTGCCCGCTCGGATCTACGATCATGGTTTCAAAACCCATAACTTCGGTGTAAAAACGCTGAGTGATCGCCACGTCACGGACATACAACACGGCGTGATTGAGTCTTTGGATTGGCACCACAACCCCCTGCTGTCGGCTTGGGTCTGATTGTCAGACCAAATCACCCTAACACCGGCTTGATCAGTTGCGCAAAGAAACAAGTACGTGGCAGACGCTCGTGACTGGTACCTTTGCCTAGATGTCGTCCGCCGATCCGTCGCCCGAACTTTTGGCCTTGCGTCAACGCATCGACGATCTCGACCGGCAGCTTGTGGACGTTTTGGCTGAACGTATCAATATCTGCCACGAGGTCGCCCGGATCAAAGAACACAGCGATACTCCCATCATCCAGCCCGAACGGGTCCGCAAAGTGATCACCTCTCGCCGCCAATACGCCATTGACCAGGACATTGACCCCGATTTTGTTGAAGACATCATGCGCGTGGTCCTCAGCGAAACTCACCGCATCGAAATTGCGGGCCGCCGCTCTGACGGTCCACCCGAAAAGACGGCCTCACCCGAAGGCCTCCGCTCGGCCATCGACACCGTGTCGAGTCGAATCGACCATGTGGTCATCGCCGTACCCGATTTAGTGGCCGCAACCAGCACTTATACCCAACGTCTCGGTTTCCATCTGCCGTCTCCGGCGAGCGCATGCCCAGGAATTACCGTTCTGGCTGCCGGCGGGGCCACCTTGGTCCTGGTCGGTCCCGAGGCTGACCCGAGCGTCGGTGCCCATATCAGTCGTTTCGGACCTGGCATCCACCATGTCTCCATTGAGGTCTTAAATGCCGGATACGCCCACGCCACTTTGACTGCTGCTGGAGTGGCATTAACCCCCATTGTCATTGACGAACATGGCCATGAACAGTTCTTCACCGAACGCGACCTCGAATCCGGCACCCAACTCGGCTTCATTGCCCGCACTGGCCATCGTGTCGGCGTTGCGACCCGCAACATTCTTGAGTCGTTCAAAACCAACTGACGACCACTAGTCTCATTTCTGCACGACAGTTACCGGGACCTGATGGCTCTCTCGCATCCGTTTGGTCCTCGTTGTGCGCTGGCAAAAATTGAGAATTTCTCACAGAAGGGTCTTCCCCGTGACGCGCCAGCGCATAGATATTCAACTGATCGATTCAAGTGATCCCCGTATCACCCTCACTCAACCCCAAGATCTCCCCGCAGATCTGCGTGCATTGATTGACACCCCGCTTGATGAACTCATGGACCGTGCTCGCGCCATTCGCGACGCGCACCATGGCACACGAGTGACGTTCTCGCCCAAGGTTTTCATTCCACTCACAATGTTGTGTCGCGACAGTTGTGGCTACTGCACATTTGCGCAACCACCAGCTCGTCTCGAGAGCCCATTCTTGTCACCAGAAGAAGTGTTGAAGATCGCCAAGCGCGGTGCTCGCAACGGTTGCCATGAAGCGCTATTCACATTGGGTGAAGCACCCGAAGAGAAATACCAAGTGGCACGCGATTGGCTCACCGAACACGGCTACGCATCAACTGTTGAATACCTTGCCGCAATGTGCAAGTTGGTTCTTGAAGAGACCGGCCTTCTTCCCCACGCCAACGCTGGCGCATTGAGCAAAGACGAGCTCGCAAGTTTGCGACCGTATTCACCGAGCCAAGGGATGATGGTTGAAACGCTGCGCCACGATTTGGCTTGTCACCGCGGCGCACCAGACAAAGATCCCGAGCGACGCCTCGCAACACTCAACTACGCCGGAGAACTGCACATTCCGTTCACGACGGGAATCTTGGTTGGGCTCGGCGAGACCCGAGCAGATCGCATTGCTGCGCTTGTTGCTATTCGTGATTCACACAACACGCACAAGGTCGTTGAAAAATCTGGTGTCAGTCGCGGTCACGTACAAGAAGTCATCGTGCAAAACTTTTTGCCGAAGCCACGTACGGGAATGCAACATGAAGACCCATGCCCGACCGATGAGTTCTTGTGGTCAATCGCTGTTGCACGATTGATTCTTCCCCCCGAAATTCACTTGCAGGCACCGCCGAATCTGAGCGATGACTTCGCACCCTTACTTGATGCCGGCATCGATGATTGGGGAGGTGTTTCACCAGTAACTGCCGACCATGTCAACCCCGAACGCCCGTGGCCCGATCTTGACATTTTGAAAACTGTCACCGAATCGCGCGGAATGGTCTTAGCTCCACGGCTGACCTTGTATCCCGAGTACATCGTGAGCAAAGACATCAGTTTGTCGCTCGACCCCGCTCGTAGTTTCAATGTTGATCACAATCCGTGGATTGATGTCAATCTGCGTTTCCCGATTCTTGATCGTTCCGATGCCGAAGGTCTTGGCCGCGATGACCCTGGTGCAATCTGGCCCGAAAAAGTCACGGCCGCCGACGTGGTGCTCGATGGTGCAGAAGTTGTTTTAGTCGGCCACCGTTCAACCCAGTGGTACAGCGGCAGCAACAACAAACCACCAACCATCATCAATGCTGGTACACGAACAGCGATTGATCCACATTCGCGCGTTCACGAAATCATTGAAGGTCACCGATCGGGCCAAGAAATTGGCGAACAAGAAATCATTGATTTGTTCCGCGCCCGCGGACCCGAAGTTTTGGCTATTGCCGAATATGCCAATCACCTGCGCGAAGTTGCCGTTGGCGACCAAGTCACCTGGGTGCATAACCGCAATATCAACTACACCAATGTGTGTACTTTCAAATGCAAGTTCTGCGGATTCTCTAAGGGACCGTTGTCGCTGAACCTGCGTGGCACGCCGTATTTACTCACGCTTGAAGACATCGCCCAACGTGCAGTTGAAGCCTGGAATATGGGCGCAACCGAAGTCACGTTGCAGGGCGGCATCCACCCCGACTTTGATGGCGACTATTACTGGCACGTCACCCAAGCCGTGAAAGATGCAGTACCCGAAATGCATGTGCACGGATTCACTGCACTCGAAATCACCGAAGGCGCCAAGCGCAATGGCGAAGACTTAAAGACTTATCTCACCAAGATGAAAGAAGCTGGCCTCGCATCTTTGCCCGGCACCGCTGCTGAAATTCTTGATGATGAAGCCCGCGCGGTGTTGTGCCCCGACAAAGTGAATACCGAAGAATGGCTCGAGTGTCACCGGGTCGCTCACAAAATTGGTCTGCATTCAAATATCACCATCATGTACGGAAGCGTTGAACACCCCGAACATTGGGCGCGACACATGATTCGAACCCGCGATCTGCAAAAGATCACCGGTGGATTCACCGAATTCATTCCTTTGCCGTTTGTACACATGGCATCACCCATCTATTTGCAAAAGCGTTCGCGTCGCGGACCAACTTTCCGCGAGACAATCTTGATGCATGCGATTGGACGCGTTGCTTATCACGGTCTCATTGACAACGTTCAAGTGAGTTGGGTCAAGATTGGCGTCGAAGGCGCACGTCAGCTGTTGCGATCGGGCTGCAACGACATTGGTGGCACATTGATGGATGAAAACATCAGTCGTGCTGCTGGGGCCAATCACGGACAGAAAATGAGCGAAGACAGTTTCAATGCCTTGGTGTCACCGCTTGGACGAACGTTGGCCCAGCGCAACACCGGCTACACGTTGCTTAACGCCTAGAAAAATCAGTTGCTTGCGAGAGCTGTCTTGGCGTTTTCGATATCGAGCATCAACTGAGCTTTCAACTCGTCAATGCCCGAGAACTTGACTTCACCGCGCAGTCGCGCCACGAACCGAAGCGTTGCGATTTCGCCATAGAGGTCAATGTCACTTTCGCCAATGACATGGGCCTCAATCAGTGACACCGGGGCATCAACATAAAAAGTTGGACGGCGACCAATATTTATCGCCGCTGGATAGATGCGCTCAGGTTGGCCGTCGCGAGCAGGACGTACATACCAACCGGCATATACCCCGTCGCCAGGTTGGCACATTGTCTTGGGCACTTCAACGTTCGCCGTGGGGAAACCAATCGTTCGACCACGAGCATCACCGTGCACAACAGTTCCAGTGAGTTCGTGTTGACGACCGAGATAAATATTGGCCGCGGCGATTTCGCCGTTCAACACTAGGGAGCGAATATAAGTTGAGCTTGCGGTGACGTCATCGTGGCCTGCCACAAGATGACTCGGTTCAACAACAAATCCATATTGCGTGCCAAGTTTTGACAACAACTCAACGTTGCCACGTCGATCTTTGCCAAAACAAAAATCTTCACCGACGATGAGACGCTTTACATTCAACGTGTCCACTAATACTCGCTGAACAAAATCTTCAGGCTTTTCTTCGGCCCGAATACGGTCAAAGGCAATAACAACCACGGCATCAATACCCGTGCTTTCGAGAAGTCGGAGTTTTTGATCGCGGTCAGTGAGTAGTTTTGGCGCTTCGGTCGGGCGCAAGATCTGGGCAGGGTGTGGACTGAAAGTGACAAGCACACTCTTTTGTCCATCGGCCTGAGCCTTTTTCGTGACCTGTTCAATAATTTCTCGGTGTCCGACATGCAGTCCGTCATAGGCCCCAATTGTGACGACTGAGCCCAGAGTGAAGAGCCCGTTCGGTATCGCATTCAAATCAGTAATCACCTGCACAGAAGCAAACGATACTTGCGCCACCTTCTGCGATGTCCGCTTGTGATCCAAACTTTGGTCACAATCACCTAAATTTTTGGTTCCCTGCTTATGAACTTTCTGGCGTAATCAAGACAATCGTTGGCCTGGCCCTATCTGCCCCAACTTTTTCGTTGCTGAAGGGTTCGTACACGGCGATGAGTCGATCATCGGCGTCAACAACCGCCCAGGGCGCTGGTCCGTGGCTTTCAAAGACTGATGCTGGTAACACCTTGCCCACTGCAACGGCGGCACGAACATCAGCATCGGCATCAAAGCGAGTCAAACCCCGCACGCATTCAATCACTGGTCTCAGATATGAATGCGGCTCAGAATCGTCTGCGCTCAATTCATCGAGAGTTACTGCATCGGCAACTTCAAATCGACCGATCGATGTACGACGCAAATTCTTGAGGTGCGCTCCCCCACCCATGAGTGTTCCGAGGTCGGCAGCCAATGTGCGGATGTAGGTTCCGCTCGAGCAAGTCACATCAATGTCGATTTCATTCCCGCGCACAGCCAACACCGCAAATGAATGCACCGTCACCGGGCGAGCTTCGCGTTCGATTTCAATTCCTTCACGCGCCAACTCGTGCAGCCTTTTGCCATCTACTTTGAGTGCCGACACCATGGGTGGCACTTGCATGACATCACCCAGCAACTGCTGACCTACATTGCCATCAACGATGGCTTGAACTTTGTCAACCGTGAGACCATCAATGATGGCCGACATGTCATAGATCGCCGTTACCTCACCAGCCGCATCTAACGTTGTCGTCTCAGTACCAAGCACCACTGTTCCGGTGTACGACTTTGATGTGGTCGCACGACCATCAATCGTCACGTTGTCAAGAAAGCGCAAGAGCCGCGTGGCATCGCCGACACCCAAAAGCAATACTCCAGTGGCATCAGGATCAAGAGTTCCGGAGTGGCCAATCTTGCGTTCACCGAGAATTCTGCGAGCCTTGTCAACGACATCGTGACTGGTCATACCTGCCGGCTTATCAACCACCAGCAGACCATGTACTTGCGCGGGTTTACGCCTCGCCATTGGGTTCGTCTAGTTCAAGATCATCGTCGACATCGTCTTCAAAACCATCGTCTTCAAGAACTTCTTCAACTTCAGGAAAGACCTTCTTTTGCACGTAGTTGTCTTCGTTCACGGTCGCTTCGCGACTCGGGCTCGGGTTCTCGCGCAAGATCTTTTCGATACGTTCAGCCGAGCGAATCACTTCGTCGGGACGGAACGAAAGAATCGGAGTTTTCTTGGCACGTACCTGCTTGCCGATTGAACTCTGCAAACGCTTGCGGTGATCAGAGAAAGCTTGCAAAATCAACGCGTCGCCATCTTCTCCAGCGAGTGAATCGAAGAACACGATGCCACGGTTCATTTCGGGGTCGACCTCAACGCGCGTGACCGTCACAAACTCGAGTCGCTCATCATCGATGCGCACTAATTCATCGGCCAGAACTTCACGAAGAGTTTCACCAAGCCGAGCCGAGCGCGGATAGGCGTGCGTCGTCGCATTACGCGATGGAGTCCGAGATTTACTTGAGCGCGAGGGTGGCCGATTCACATCAAGAACGCTATCGCTCGTGAACCGTGGTTCTTAGTCAAAGACAGGCTTTGAGCGCAACGTGCGCTTGAGTTCGGCGACTCCGGGCGTTGTTGCCACGACTTCGACTGCGTTCCACAATTTCAACGCCTCTTCACCACGCGGAATACGGGCAATCACTGGTCCGAAGAATGAACCCTCGTTGGCTTGACCAGGATGGAACGTAAGGATTGGCGTGCCTACGTCTTTACCAGTGCGCTCAAGGGCCACCGAGGTTGATGCTGCGATGACATCATCAAAAGTTGAATGGCCGGTTTGATTGAGCGTTGTACTGAAGCCAGCGCTGGCGAGACATTCGTCAATGAACTGTGCAGTGTTGTCACGAAACTCGTCACGACGACCGTTCTTGTGAGCTTGTGTACCTAGAGCCGTATAGAAGCGATCAACGGCTTCGTTGCCTTCGTCGACACCAAGGTGACCAACCAAAGCACAAGCAGTTCGCAACGCATCGTGCCCTGCGGCATGACCGCGCTTGTATTCGTCGGTGTACCACTCGGCGGTTTGATTGGCATTCAGCAGTTTAAGTGAGATGGGTTTCCAGGTCACCGAATACTGACGCAGCTCTTGAACTTCTTTGACCCAACGCGACGTGATCCACGCCCACGGACACATGGGATCAAAGAAAAATTCAAGATCGACAGTTGCGCTTGCCATGATCAGGTACGAACGACCAATTTCTCTTCGAACGTTTCAATGAGGTCGCCCGGCTTGAGGTCTTGGAAGTCGCTCAAACCAATACCGCATTCGAAACCTTCACGAACTTCACGTACGTCATCTTTGAAGCGACGCAATGAAGTAATTGCACCCTTCCAGATGATGACGCCTTCGCGGATGAAGCGCACCTTGGTACCGCGGGTGATCTGTCCGGTACGAACATAACAACCAGCGATTCCGCCAAGCTTTGGCACACGGAAGACTTCGCGCACTTCGGCTTCGCCAGTGACGATTTCTTCGTACTCTGGAGCCAACATGCCGACCATCGCGCTCTCGATATCTTCAAGAAGCTTGTAGATGATTTCGTATGAGCGAATCTCGACATGTTCGGCTTCGGCGAGGTCGCGAGCCTTACGGTCGGGACGAACGTTGAAACCAAGAATGGTTGCGTTCGTTGCCGCAGCCAAGGTGATGTCGTTTTCGGTAACTCCACCGACGGCACGGTGCACGAAAGCCAACTTGACTTCATCGCGTTCGAGCCGGCGCAAACTTTCGGTGACGGCTTCAAGCGAACCCTGCACATCAGCCTTCAAGATGAGGTTCAAGGTTGCCACCTCACCAGCCTGAATCTGGGTGAACACATCTTCGAGCTTGACGCCACGTTGCACGCGAGCATCACCACGTTGTGCCTTGGCACGCAGACGCTGTTCACGAGCTTCACCAACGGTGCGCGCAGTTTTTTCGTCTGGTGCAACGCGGAATTCGTCGCCAGCCTGCGGAACAGTTGACAATCCGAGTACCTGTACAGGTGTTGACGGACCGGCTTCTTTGATCTGCTGACCCTTGTCGTCGATCATGGCGCGAACACGACCCCACGCACCACCAGCAACGATTGGGTCACCGACCTTCAATGTTCCCTTGTCAACCAAGATGGTGGCAACAGGTCCGCGGCCGGTATCAAGATTGGCTTCAAGAACAACTCCCTTGGCACGACCCGATGGGTTGGCTGTGAGTTCTTCGATTTCGGCAACAATCGTGAGCTGTTCGATGAGATCGTCAACGCCGAGATTTTGCTGAGCCGACATTTCGACACAGATGGTGTCGCCACCCCATGACTCAGGTACGAGTTGTTGTTCGGCGAGTTGCGCAAGCACACGTTGTACGTCAGCGTTTTCTTTATCAACCTTGTTGATTGCAACCACCATGGGCACACCAGCAGCGCGCGCATGACTAATTGCTTCAATGGTCTGGGGCATCACACCGTCGTCGGCGGCAACCATCAACACAACAATGTCGGTGACTTGCGCACCACGAGCACGCATCTGCGTGAACGCCGCGTGACCAGGTGTGTCAATGAAGGTGACTTTCTTGCCATCTTGAACCACTTGATAAGCACCGATGTGCTGAGTGATTCCGCCAGCTTCGCCTGACACAACATTGGCGTTACGAATCTTGTCGAGCAACGTCGTCTTACCGTGGTCAACGTGACCCATCACAGTGATCACTGGCGGACGCAACTCTTGCGCGGCCTCGTCGTCATCATCGCTATCGTCGAAGAGGGCTTGCAATTCCATTTCTTCTTGCTGACCGGGTTCAACCAAAAGAATCTCGGCACCAATTTCGAGTGCGAACAATTCCATTTGCTCATCGGACAAGGTCATCGTTGCCGTGACCATTTCGCCGTTCTTCAACAAGAAGCGCACAACGTCGGCCGCGGTGCGGTTAAGGCGAGGTGCAAATTCTTGTGAAGACACTCCGCGCTCGATGACGACAGTGCCCTCGGGGACCGGGGCCGCATCATCGCTGTACGAAATCATTGACGGCTGTAGATCGTCCTCGCCACGACGGCGGCGACGGCCACCACTACGAGGAGCACGACGGCCACCACTTGGGCGAGCACCGCCACCGGGACGACCTCCGCCGCCGGGACGACCAGCGCCAGGACCACCAGGTCCACCGCCAGGCCCGCCAGGACCACCAGGGCCGCCGCCAGGACCACCGGGTCGCTGTGTACCGAACGCACCAGCAGGACGAGGCCCACCAGCGGGGCGAGCGCCGCCAAAGGCACCACCAGGTCGAGGTGCTCCCGTACGCGGGCCACCATATCCAGTGCCACTTGGGCGGGCACCCGGAGCGGGCGCAGTTCGCGGACCACCAGGAGGCGGCGGAACCAGACGACCAGTTGCACTCATCGGACGACCAGGCGGCGGCGGAACCGGACGACCGGTTGAACTCACCGGACGACCAGGCGGCGGGCCAGCGGGGCGACCGGGGGCTGCTGCGCCAGGCGCTCCACCAGCAGGCGGACGCGGCGTATCGGTACGAGGTGCGTCGGGTCGTGGTGCAGCCGGGCGAGGCGCTTCACGAGTGACATCACGCGCTGGTTCGCGCGGAGCAGTGCGGCTTGAGACAACTGAACCAGAGGGGGTAGCCGGTGCTTCAGGAGCAACCGGCGCGGCAGGAGCCTCGGTGACAACAGCCGGCGCTACAGGAGCAACTGGTGCGGCAGGAACCTCAGCGACAACAGCCGGCGCTACAGGAGCAACTGGTGCGGCAGGAACCTCAGCGACAACAGCCGGTGCTTCAACAACGGGAGCCTCAGCGGCAGGCTCGGCAGCCTTGTCCGCTGCTTTCTTTGCCGGCGCCTTCTTGGCGGGCTTTTCTTCTTCGACTGGAGCAACCTCACGAACGAGACCAGCTGCAAGGGCCTTACGTTTCAAGATCGGAACATATGCATCAACCAAAGTTGACTGAGGAGTCTTTGCAGGCACGCTATTGGCCTTACAAAGTTCGAGCATCTCGGCATTGGTCATACCGAGGGACTTCGCTAATTCACTGACTTTGATCTTTGCTGTTGCCACGCGGCGTTCAGTCCTTTGATGCTTTTTCGCCGGTGTTTCCGGCGACATTTTAGATTGTCATGGTTGTGCGACTCGTATGAGGTGACGACCATTAATTGTTTTCTTCTCACTCGAACGAGTTTTCCAGGCTCGATCAAATGCACGTACTTTCATTGCTGCCTCAAAGCAACTCGTTGACTCGGCACACATCCATGCGCCTCGTCCACTTGCTGTTCGAGAAATCATTGGCTGACCCATTTCGTTAGGCACAAAGCGTGTGAGCAATTGCTGTTCTTTGCGAGAACGGCATCCCACGCATGTGCGCACCGGATGAGTCAACGTTGTCATGTGGGATTACGCCTCGTCCTCAACTGCAACTGCAGTAATTCCGGTGACCTTTTCCCACTCTTCAACGCTCATCACTGAACCGTCAGCAGCATGGAATTCTTGAGCGCCAGTTTCGGCGTTCAAGACCCATTCGCCATCGGCGTATTCAGCATCTTCAAAAATTCCGTTGAGTTCGTTGTTGTGCTGGGTCTCGCTCTTGATGTCAATACGGACACCAGCAAGACGAGCAGCAAGACGAGCGTTCTGTCCTTCTTTGCCGATCGCCAAACTGAGTTGGAAATCGGGAACGATGACATCAGCCTGGCTGCGGTCTTCGCTGAGACGAACTTCGGTGACCTTGGCTGGCGACAACGCTTTGGCAATGAAATCAGCCAAATCATCGCTGAAAGGAATGATGTCAATCTTCTCTTGATTGAGTTCATTCACGACCATGCGCACGCGTCCACCACGGGCGCCAACACATGCACCGACGGGGTCGACGTTGCTGTCATTTGAGAACACGGCGATCTTGGTGCGGTGACCTGGTTCGCGAGCACAAGCCTTAATTTCAACAACACCATCGGCGATTTCGGGAACTTCAAGTTCGAAAAGACGCTTGACGAGACCGGGGTGCGTACGGCTCACAACAATCTGTGGGCCTTTGTCGCTGCGACGCACTTCAACGATGTACGCCTTCATGCGCGTGCCGGGTGTGGCGCGCTCGAAAGGAACCTGCTCGCTCTGAGGCATAAGAGCCTCAACTTTTCCAAGATCGAGCAATGCATAACGATGATCGTTCTGCTGAATGATGCCCGTCACAATGTCGCCTTCGCGGTTGGCATATTCTTCGAACTTCTTGTCGCGCTCGGCTTCGCGGATGCGCTGACCCATCACCTGACGGAACGTCTGTGCCGCGATGCGACCAAGTTCGTTCTTGTCGGGAGTGTCGTCACGCTGGTTCACCCAGTTGCCGTCTTCATCGATGTCGAACGCCGTGAAGGAGATTTCGAGGGTGTCGGTATTGAGACCGACTTCAACTTCTTCAGCCGAACCTGGACGACGCTTGTACGCGGTCGCCAAGGCTTCTACGAGAACTTGCAGAAGGGTCTCTTCTGAAATGTTCTTTTCGGCCGCCAACATTTTGATGGCTTCTTTCATGTCGAGATTGCTCATGACTGGGATGACTCCTGGTCGTCGTTGTGGATGTAGTTGTCGGTTTCGTTATCTAATTCGTTATCTAATTCGTTGTCAGTATCTAGATCTAGTTCTGTATCAAGATCTTCGAGATCGTCGTTGCGATCAAGAAAATCATCGATTTCTTGCTCAGAGTCTGCCGTGGAAGCGGCCGAACTGCTCGTGCCACTGGACTTTGATGTACCAGTAGACGCCGATTTCTTGGTTCCCTTAGCTCCGGCTTTGGTGCCTTTGCCATTCTTGTTACTGGGCTTGGGTTGGGCTTCCCAAACAAAAATTGTTTTGGCCCGATCGATCTGGTCGTACGGGATGATGCGTTCTTCACCATTGGCCAAACGCAACAAGAAAGTGTCGGGACCGGCCGATTCGATGACGCCACTGAGCCGACGCTCCCCATTAATGACGTTCTGTAGGCGAATCGCCGCTGATTTGCCCGTTTCGCGCTGGAAATGGCGCGGCAGGCGAAGATTTCGCTCGAGACCGGGGCTCGAGACTTCAAGCGTGTAGTGACCAGGTACGGGATCGTCGTGGTCAAGTTCACGAGAAATGAGGCGCGTACATTGCGACAATTGATCGACGTCAATGCCGCCGGGCGAACCTGGAGGTGTGTCGACAGTGATCTTGACGATGCCACCGTTGTATTCGAGGTCGTACATCTCGAGGCCAAGATCGGCCAAAACTGGGGTGATTAATGCTTCGATTCGTCGTGAGACTTGGTTTTCAGACATCAATTCACCTCCGTTTTGTCAAAATTTCTATGTTCTCGTCGTGAATCTGAATCGAATATGACCCCAGTGACTAAAAAAGACGAGGGCTGAAGCCCTCGCCTTTCAGACCCACCGGAATGGAAATTCTCTTCAGACCGCTCCATCATACAAGAATGCGAGCGCTAACCGACACGAGTGATCTCCCTCAGTTGACTCATCACGACAAGTAGCCTGACGGAATGTTGCGTTTATCCAGCCTGTTCGTCCGCACTTTGCGCGAAAATCCCTCCGATGCCGAGGTCCCGAGTCACCAACTCATGGTTCGGGCTGGTTATATCCGTCGTGCTGCTCCTGGTGGCTACACCTGGCTCCCCCTCGGCTGGAGCGTCTATCGCAATGTCGAGCGCATCGTGCGCGAAGAAATGGATGCCGCTGGTTTCCAAGAAGTCCACTTTCCGGCCCTGCTCCCCCGTGAGCCGTACGAGGCCACCAATCGTTGGACCGAATACGGACCCAACTTGTTCCGCCTCCAAGACCGCCGCGGCGTCGACTACCTACTCGGCCCAACCCACGAAGAGATGTTTACGCTCCTCGTCAAAGATCTCTACAGCAGTTACAAAGATCTTCCGCTGAGCATCTACCAAATTCAGACCAAGTTCCGCGACGAAGCTCGTCCCCGAGCTGGCCTGTTACGCGGACGTGAGTTCGTCATGAAGGACTCGTACAGTTTTGATATCGATGACGCGGGCTTGGCCGCAAGTTACGAAGCTCACCGCGCCGCCTACATCAAAACCTTTGAACGTCTACACCTTCCCTTCGTCATCGTCTCGGCGATGTCAGGAGCCATGGGTGGTTCAAAGAGCGAAGAATTTTTAGCTCCGCTCGAAGTTGGCGAAGACACATTCGTGCGATGCACAACATGTGGTTACGCCGCCAACACCGAAGCCGTCACCGTGCCGACACCAGCAGCAATTGATTTTTCACAAGCAGCACCTTCGCAAGTTGTCGACACACCCAACACGCCAACGATTGCAACACTTGTTGATTTGTTAAATGCCCGCACCGATATCAACGGTGCACTCGGCAAAACAACTCCTTGGACTTCCAGCGACACTCTCAAGAACGTCATCATCATGTTGCGCCATCCCGACGGTCGACGCGAACCATTGGCGATTGGTTTACCGGGCGATCGTGAAGTAGATATGAAGCGCGTCGAAGCACAAGTTGGCCCCGCCGAACCAGATGCTTTTACCGAAGCAGACTTCGCCAACTATCCCGCACTTGTGAAGGGTTACATCGGACCTGATGTACTCGGCTCAACATCATCGTCAAAGATTCGCTATCTCGTTGATCCGCGCGTTTCAACAGGAACGAGTTGGGTGACTGGCGCAAACAAGGCCGGCAATCACGTTGTTGGCTTGGTGTGTGGCCGCGACTTCACGCCCGACGGAACCATTGAAGCCGCCGAAGTTCTACCCGGTGACACTTGCCCAACGTGCGCCGCTAAAAATGCAACTGGTGTACTTGAAATGGCGCGCGGCATTGAGATCGGCCACATTTTCCAATTGGGTCGCAAGTATGCCGAAGCACTGAATCTCACCGTGCTCGACCAAAATGGCAAACAAGTCGTTGTCACCATGGGCAGTTACGGCATTGGTGTTTCGCGTGCCGTCGCGGCAATCGCCGAAGCAACCCTTGACGACATGGGCTTGTGCTGGCCACGTGAAGTTGCACCTGCTGATGTACACATTGTCATTGCCAGCAAAGGCGCCGATGCCATCGCCGAAGAAGGCGAACGCATCGCTAACGAACTCGAAGCCGCAGGGATTCGTGTTCTGCTTGACGACCGCATTTCGGTGTCTCCTGGTGTGAAGTTCAAAGATGCCGAACTCATCGGTGTGCCCACCATCGTTGTTGTTGGCAAGGGTCTTGCCGATGGAGTCATTGAAGTTCGCAATCGTGCCAATGGTGAACGTAGCGATGTTGCAATCGGTGAAGCGGTGGCGACGTTACGTTCAATCTGTGGGCGGTCAGGGAACTGACCATGAAGTTAGTGCGAGGCGTCGTACAACATTATTCATGGGGTCATCTCACCTCGATCCCCCGAATGCTCGACATTGAACCTGATGGTCGTCCGTGGGCCGAACTTTGGTTCGGAACTCATTTAGGTGGCGCATCAAAAATTTTGCGGGTCGACGATGCAACCGAGGCAGCATTGCGCCGCAGCGGAGCCGACGACACCGACGGTCATTCAATCCCGTTGCTTTCGGTCGCTGGCGAATTGCCATTCTTGTTAAAGGTTCTGGCAGCCGCTGAACCGTTGTCATTGCAGAGCCACCCGTCATCCGATCAAGCCAAGGCCGGATACGCCCGCGAAAATCGACTCAATATTCCGGTCGGCAACTCGCGACGCATTTATCGCGATCCGTTTGCCAAACCCGAACTCATTTGTGCACTCGGACCATTTGAAGCATTGTGCGGATTTCGCGATCCTGTCGCAACTGTTGAACTCTTGCACTCAATTGGAGGTGGCGCTTCAATCATCGCTCGCCTGTTGGCCGACCACGATCTCGATCACACCATGCGTTGGTTGTTCGGTGGCGGCGAAGAAATTCAAGTACTCATGAAAGACGTGATTGACGCCTGCCAAAATCACGATTCACCGAGCGCTCAATGGGTCACTCGCCTGGCCGTCGCGTACCCCGACGATCCAGCAGTGATTGCAACGCTGCTCTTGAATTACCTCACACTGCAAGCCGGCGAAGCGCTCTATCTTGATCCAGGCAACTTGCACGCCTATCTCAGTGGTACTGGTATCGAAGTCATGGGATCAAGCGACAACGTGGTGCGGTGTGGCCTCACGAATAAACACGTCGATGTCAACGAACTGCTTGCGACTGTCGTGCCACAGCCATTACCCGATCCGATTTTGCGCGCCGTACCCGTTGCCAAAACTGAAGCTGGTCGACTGTGGAAATACGAAACTCCCGATGCGCCATTCACATTGTGGGTCCATCAAATTGACGGCACCGAAACTTTGCGAGCCCGTACCCGTGAACTCACATTGTGCGGAGTCGGCGCCACCAATCTGTTGCACCGCGGCGAAGTCTGTTATCTCGCACCAGGCGAAGAAATAACCTTGAACGGTAAAGCAACTCTTTTCAGAGTCACCGAAAACAGCTAGATCTCTGAACGACTAACTCTTTTTGCGGATCTCGACGATGCGTTCTTGCGAACGATTGACATCATCACCTTGGGCGTCAAGCAACATCGAGCGATCTTTTGCCGCTTCACGTTCGGCTTTTTCGGTATCAACTCGAGCGATGGCTGCTTCTGCTCCATGCTCGTGGATGAACTCGGCCCATTCGACCAATGCTTCAACCATTTCACTTTCGGGAACAACAGCAACGTTGCGACCCTTCACAAATAAGTGACCGCGCTTGTTGCCAGCGGCAATACCGAGGTCGGCTTCGCGCGCTTCGCCGGGCCCGTTCACCACGCAACCCATCACGGCAACCTGCAACGGAATTTGGCGCTCGCCAAAAGCTTTCATCGCACGATTTGCTACGTCAATCACATCAATCTCGGCGCGACCACAACTTGGGCAGGCAATGAGATCAACGTTCTTTCGTTCGCGCAGACCAAGCGCTTCAAGCAACTGACGACCAGCGCGTGCTTCTTCAACAGGATCTGCAGTGAGGCTATAACGAATCGTGTCGCCGATGCCTTCGAGCAACAGTGCGGCAATGCCAGCAGTTGCTTTTAACAAACCGTTGGGCAAGGGACCAGCTTCGGTAACACCAAGGTGAAGCGGATAATCGGTGACCTCGCTGAGTTGGCGATACGCCTCGACCATGAGCGGAACGTTTGATGCCTTCACACTGATCTTGATCTGATCAAAACCAACTTCATCAAAGTACGCAATCTCGCGCAACGCCGATTCGACCATTGCTTCGGGGGTCACCTTGCCGCCGTACTTGTCGTACAACTCGGGATCGAGCGAACCGCCGTTGACACCAATACGAATCGGTATGCCGCGATCTTTTGCTTCAGATGCCACTGCCTTGATGTGTTCGGGTCGACGGATGTTGCCAGGGTTCAAACGCAGACCGTGGACACCGGCTTCCATCGCTGCGAGCGCCATCTTGTATTGATGGTGAATGTCGGCGATGATTGGAACTGGCGAACGCGGCACAATTTGAGCAAGACCCTCAGCGGCCTCGATCTCGTTACATGTGCAGCGCACAATGTCGCAACCTGCAGCGGCCAGTGCATAAATCTGTTGCAAGGTGCCTTCAACATCGGCAGTCTTGGTGATCGTCATTGACTGAACCGTGATCGGCGCTCCGCCACCTACGGGGACTTTGCCCACCATGATTTGACGGGTGGGGCGGCGATTGTTGAGCGAACCAGCGGAGGTTGACATTAGTTACATTCTGACAGTGTTTAGAACGGTCGCGTGATATCGAGATACAAACCAGTGAAAGTTAAAAACAGCAAAAGCGTCAATACGACCACCGTGACTGGCCACATCTTTTCGACATCGGCGCGATACATGCGATTCT
>Ga0209358_10000684_pt1 | contig 28886 bp, 24 predicted proteins | sample LauGreFa1BDMLBSN_2_FD_187574 | JGI IMG/M metagenome (GOLD analysis project Ga0209358, IMG submission 187574) | Freshwater lake microbial communities from Lake Michigan, USA - Fa13.BD.MLB.SN (SPAdes) (version 2) | ecosystem: Environmental > Aquatic > Freshwater > Lake | place: Lake Michigan, USA...
ACTCGAGTTTTACGTTGAAGGCTTGGGCTTCACCTCGTTTGAGCGACCCGGCTTCAAGATCGACGGTGCGTGGCTCAACATGGGACTACACGAACTACATCTATTTGTTCGGCCCGATGCAGTCATTGATCGCAATCAACATTTTGCACTCGCAGTGACTGACATCAATGATTGCGCTCGCCATTTAGAAGCCAAAGGTTTGAAATACCGTCTTGCTCCAGAAATGCCTGGTGTCAACCGCCAGATTTTCATTCATGACCCCAGTGGCAATCGCATCGAGCTCAACGAAGTAAAAACACTCAGTTAGAAGTTGTACCGCACACCAGTTAGTTCTTCGCTGATTTCCCACAGGCGACGTGCATCATTCATATTGCGCGCCCGCCTACTCGGCGTGACCTTCACCGGCGCGCCAAACATCTGATACTTCGGTCCGTAATACTCGCGACCTATCGCATTCGGATCGACCATTGCACGCACTTGAGATTCGCAACCTTGAACGCCCGTACGGGTGAGTACGGGTGTTAATCGGCGCATCACAAAGTTGGTTGCCGAAGAACCATTCTTACCGAGCTCTGTTCGTGCGGTACCAGGATGAGCCGCTAATGAAATTGTCGTCGATTGAGTTTCACGTAGTCGACGTTCAAGTTCGTTCGTGAACAAAATGTTCGCCAACTTACTTTGAAAGTACGCACCCCAACGGCTGTAACGACGGCGATCACACATCAGATCATCCAGATGAATTTTGCCAGGAATATGTCCCATGCTCGACACGTTCACAATGCGACTGTTCGGTCGCTTCATTAATGACGGCAGTAGCAAACCGGTCAACGCAAAGTGCCCAAGGTGATTGACCCCAATTTGAGTTTCGAATCCGTCTTCAGTTCGACTTTGATCGAGAGCCATCAATCCGGCGTTATTCATCAGTCCATCAAGTTCGATTCCGTCAGCAAGTAACTGCTCACTGAATTGACGGATCGATGCCAAGCTCGCCAAGTCGAGTTGCCGAATCTCAACCGAACCTTTGCCGGCACGCAGACTTTGGGCCGCAGCCTCGGCTTTCTCTGCATTACGACATGCCATGATCACATGGGCTCCGACATCCACAAGATTGCGAGCCGCTTCAAGGCCAAGACCCGAATTTGCACCAGTGATGCAGATCGTTCGACCCGAATTATCAGGAATATTTTTTGGGGTCCAGCGAGTTTGCGACATGCCCGATACTGCCATAACGATCATTCAAACAACAATGTGTAGGATTTCTCGCATGACACGGGGCATGGAAAACACCGATAGCGCAATTCGCCTTCGCCTGATTGATAGCACGCTTTTCATGATCGATCGCGACGGCATTGACGGCGCTCGTCTCAAAGACATTGTTGAACATGCCGACATGACAACGGGTTCGCTCTATTGGTTCTTCAAGAATCGGCGAGCACTCATCAACGCCGCGCTCGCCGAGCGTTTTGTTCGCAAGATGCGCATGCTGACCGACCTAGTTGCCGAGGCATTTAGCAAGGATGCCGATCTCGTCGATCCCCACTTGATTCTGAAGGAAATTGTCGTTCAGCCAAATCAACCCGACAGCGTTGATGCTCGCGCCGAACGTGTTCAAGTTCTGGCTGCGGCACTTGAAGACCCCGTATTGGCTAAACACGTTGCCGATATTCAGCGACAACTCCTCACGCAAATCAGTGGGATCGTCAAAGAGGCTCAGATCAATAAAGTCATTCGAGCCGACGTCGATCCATATTCAGTTGCCGTCATGATGCAGTCCACCGCTATTGGCCTGGTCGGCGTTGACCTTGCTAAAGATCTCATGCCCGATATCAAGGCCTGGAACCATCTCATGGACATTGTGGCGAGCGCGCTCAAGGCTTAATTTTGCGGCCTGGCGTGTCGACTTGACTCCTGTCACCATGACGACACCCGCCATTGCTAGTTGAGTAACCTGAGAATCCAACCGCAACTCCGCGGACTTTTTCGAATTTTGCTTCCATGACAACTCCTCAACAACGCAAAATCACCATGGCCGGCGTCGGTGTCGTTGCTCTTGGTTGCCTCGTTGCTGCCGTGATGAGCGGTGGTTCCAACTCGGGTGCAGCGACACCCGCGACAACCGTTGTCACTGATGTTTCAATTGTCGATATCGCTCCAGTTACTGGCGAATCTACGACCACGATTGTCGCCACCGATTCGAGTCTGCCGACCGATGAAATTCAAGATCTTGCTGGCGACGACCCATCGTCAACACAGGCGTGCACTTTGACTGTTCGTTCATTGGCTAGTGGAGACACCGGCGAAAACGTGACCTGTCTTCAGACCGCATTGATCAACGCCGGTTTCTTGACCGGCGCAGCCACTGGCACATACGACAACGAGACTGCCAATGCGATCAAGAAACTCCAAACCGAACGAGACCTTTTTGTTGACGGAAAAACTGGTCGCGAAACTGCGCTTTCACTTGGTGTCTGGCCCGATGAAACTTCGCTAGTCGTTCGTACTCCGGCCCCTGCTCCCGGTGCAGTCGACTTACTCGGTTACGAGCTCTCATCGGTCGCAACGAGTGGCCCCGATGCTCCCCCGCTTCCCGCCAACTCAGGTTCGGGTCGACGCCTCGTTTATGACCGTGCTGGTCAACGCGTCTGGGCAGTCGGCGATGACAATGTCGTCATTCGCTCGTGGTTGATTTCTGGCAGCAAGTACAACAACGAATCGCCCGGAACTCACAAGGTCTACAGCCGTTCAGAAGTGTCAACTGCATGGAACGGCAAGGCTTACCTCTACAAGATGGTGCGCTGGCTCAAGACCGACATCGGCGCTATCGGTTTTCACGCGTTACCAATTCACGTGGAAGACAATTCGCCGTATCAAACCGACGCCGAACTCGGGCAGCGCTTGTCAGGTGGTTGCCAGCGTCAAGCCAATCTTGACGCCGACTTCACATGGGACTTCGCTCAAGTTGGTACTCCAGTCGTTGTGACCTAGCCCGCACCTACAGGAGTTACTTGCCAGCGATCAATCGGGTCATTGCTGTTTCTGCGGCCGCAACATCGTCGCGTTCGGTATTGACAATCGAACTGAGATAACTCACCGCAACATAACCATCAGCAACCATTCCGCCATCGGTGTCGGTCGGCAGGTCGGCGGCATCTCCCCATGCCATGCGGACGTAGAAACTTCCCTCATGGCCTTCTTTGGGTTCAAGATTGGCAGTGCTCATACGACGTGGCGGTTCGTGGCCAAGGCGAGCTGACTTCCAACCCTTGATCTCACTGAGTTCGGTATTTGGCACATTGATGTTGGCCACAATCGGGGTCGTCGGCATATTGGCCACCAGACCTTCAACAAAGGCTGCGGCAACTGACGCTGCGGTCTCCCACTTCTGACCAACCAACATCTCGTCCCAGCCCTGTCCCTCAACGCCAAATCCGGTGACGGCTTGGCTGACTGCGATACCTGAGATCAAACCATTGCGCGCAGTCAGAGCTGCACCAACAGTTCCGGAGTGATACACCGAACGACCCACATTCGCACCAGGGTTAATTCCAGAAACAACTAAATCGAACGGCGCACCAAAGGCACCGAGGCGCGAGAACATCACGCACAGGGCCGGCGGACCAGTGACTGCCCATGCTTCATCGATACCGTCAACATGCGCACGATGTACTTCAGGTTGAATCAAGTGCAATGCACCAAGCGCTGCTCCAGCACCAGAAAATTCGCGATCAGGGGCGGCAATCACTACTTCACCAAAGGGACGCATCGCACGGGCTAAAACATGCAATCCGACTGAATCGATTCCATCATCGTTAGTAAGCAAAATTCTCATAATGACATCGTTGCCGATCTAGTAGTAGAGATCTTCATAAAAAGGGTGACGCTTGGCTTAACGTCCAGTGAAATTCGCGGGCCGCCGTTCCAGGAACGAGGCAACGCCTTCACGATGATCATCACTCTTAAAGCTTGCCGACATTGCCGACGTATGTCGTTCCATATGTTCAGCGACTGGCGCGGTCAAACCCATGTACGTGAGTTCTTTGATGAGTTTCAAACTATGCGGTGAACCAGTAGCGATTCGTTCTGCAAGTTCATATGCCCGAGGCAACAAGTCTTTTGATTCAACGACATCAAGTACATAGCCAAGTCGCAAAGCTTCAGCAGCATCGATCATGTCTCCGGTATAGGTCAGACGCAATGCATTTTGAACACCGATGATGCGCGGCAGCAACCAAGTGCCAGCACCAGTGTCTGGCACGAGGCCACGATGCACAAAGTTCCAGGCGAACTTCGCATTGGTTGAGGCCAAACGAATATCGCACTGCGACGTGAACTCGGCACCCATCCCCACAGCAGGTCCATCAATTGCACAGATAGTTGGCTTTGGACATTGAACGATTGGCCACCATTTTTCGGTTTCTTCAGCCGATCCCCGCAACCCTCGCTGCGCCCCCGGAATGGTTGATAGATCTGCCAAATCTGTTCCTGCGCAAAACGCGCCAGGGACTCCGGTGATCACGAGCGCTGCAATATCGTCTTCACCGGCATGCTGCACTGTTTCGATGAAGTCGAACAGAATCGCAAATGTCATCGCATTTTTCTTTTCGGGACGATCAATCGTGATCGTGCCAATCTTGCCGTCGCGTGAGTATTTGATGTGCTCGCTCATAACAGTCCTGACGATCGTTCTTACTGGGAAACCAATTTGTAATCGCTGGTCTCGGGGACACGAGTTTGTTCCCAGAACTCAAGAACACTGAATGGCCAGTTTTGCGCCGTGCGTCCATGGGCATTTTTGTACCAACTACTCACTGTTGAGAAGCCCCACGTTCGCAATTTGTTTGCTGCATCGATGCGCTCGTTGTAGTTGTCGTGAACTTCTTGCAACGGATCAAGCGAACCTAGCTTTGACTCAAGCAAAAGCCGCGCACACTCAACCAAGTAGTACACCTCGCACTCGCTGAAATAGATAATTGAACCGTTGGCGACGATGTTGGTGTTGGGGCCGTACAAGCAGAAGAAGTTCGGGAAGTTCGGAATTACCACGCCCAAATAAGCTCGAGCATCGCCGGCCCATTGTTCGTGTAGATCGGTCTTGTTGCGGCCCGTCACCTTCATTGGGGTCAAGAACTGACTGGCTTTGAAACCTGTTCCATAAATGAGCACATCTACTTCGCGAAGTTGCCCATCTGCTGTGCGAATACCAGCGGCTTCAATGCACTCAATCTTGTCTGTCACCAAACTCACATGAGGTTGACGCAATGTCAGAGCAAACGCACCATCGTCCACCACGAAGCGCTTTGAAAGAGGCGGGTAATTCGGAGTTAACTGAGCCCTCAGTGTTTCGTCACCTTCGGTCAGGGCATTCGTCCACTCAGTCAACATCTGTCGCATCATCTCGTTCATGAGACCGACCGACTTTTCTGTTGGCGGATAATCAGGATCAACAGTTGCTGCTGGCAACATACCTTCAGCGCCGCGCCAGAACATCGAGAAGCGATACCACTCGGCGTAGAACGGAACGTGCGACAACATCCAATTGAAACCATTCGGAACAGTTTCTTGATAACGCGGCGCCGGAATCATCCACGGCGTCGTGCGCTGGAATACATATAACTCACCGGCTTGCTTAGCAACTTGCGGAATGAACTGACACGCACTTGCACCCGTGCCGATGACCGCCACTTTTTTGCCGATGAGATCAACATTGAAATTCCATGTCGCCGAGTGAAAAGCCTCGCCGGCGAAAGAGTCAATGCCGGCTATATCGGGAAAATTCGGTCGATTGAGTTGACCAACTGCCGAGACCAAGATGTTGGCTCGGTCGACACGCTTGGTGCCAGCAGCGTTGATTGACGTCACAACCCACTGCTGAGCATCTTCATTCCAAACAGCAGATTCAACTTCGGTTTTGAAATTGATCATGGGCAGCAAACCGAATTCTTCGGCACAGTTACGGAAGTACTCGTGCAGCACTTGGCGCGGGCTAAAGAAAAATGGCCAGTCGTGGCGCTGCGCAAAGCTGTAGCTGTACATGTGGTTCTGAATGTCAACGCGACATCCGGGATATTTGTTTTCGAGCCAAGTGCCGCCGACATCTTCGTTCTTTTCAAGAATGGTGACAGGTACTCCTGCTTGGCGGAGACGATGGGCCGCAGCAATACCCGACATTCCCGCACCAATAATGATGGCCGAGAATTCACGGTCGGGGGCGATTGATGCCTTATTCCATTGCGGTGCACGAAGTTGGTCACCATCAAGAGCTAACTCTTCGAGAAGCAACGGCACGTAACGTTCGCTCACTGGTTCGCCAGCAACAAATTGCATGATCGTGTGCAAACGGTCGAGTGAGGGTCGTGCGGGAATACCTTTTTGGTCGTCACGAAATTTACGTAGACCACGCATCACAATGTCGCGCGCCAAGGTTTGTTGCTCTTCGGTGTAGCCGCTTTGGGGTTCACGCAAGGTCAAGAGGTTTGGATACAACCGATCGTCAAGCACCTCAAGGTCATCGGTGATGTGTGCGACAGCAGTGAGTAACGCCAAAAGTTCTGCCTCGGGCAGATACTTCAGAATTTCAGCATCATCAAGCGGCAAAGGCGAGACTTTAGATGCGATCCCCATGACCACACAGTATTCCCCCAACCACGAGGACTACGCAGGCAAGCCTGCAAGTCATGCCCGATGAAGTGGTATATCTCAGCCCTTTTTGGCAAGAAGCAACGCCGTCACGGCTTTGCCGTCAGCCTTGCCTTGACTGGCCTTCATAATGGCTCCGACCAAGGCGCCCATGGCCTTTTGCTCGCCACCGCAATACTTCGACCAAGCCTCAGCCTGCTCAGCAATGACCTGATCAACGATGGCTTCAAGCGCCGAATTGTCCATGGCTTCAAAGCCCTTGGCAGCGGCAATGGCAACAGCGTCTCCTCCACCATTGGCCACGATTTCGGCTAATACGGTTTTGGCTTGAGTTGACGTCAACTTGCCGCCAGTTTCCATGATGATCATCTGCGCCAAGTCAGTGGCCGGCACTGTTGGGCTTGCACCCTGTTCAGCGAAAGCTTCTTTCACGTGGACGAGAGCTCGGGCAACATCGGCACCGGCATCGCCGACCGCCATCACATAATCGTCTTGGCCGCGTTCGACAACAACCATGATTGCTTCACCATCGGCTGGAGCGCCAGTCGCTTGCGACAAACGCAAACGACGTTCACGCGGCAACATCGGCAATGCAGCACGAACCGCGTCAATCCATGCCTGATCAGGATTCAAGGGCACGAGATCGGGTTCTAAGAAGTAGCGATAATCGTCAGCATCTTCTTTTGAACGCAAGGTGTGAGTGCGGCCGTCAGTTTCGTCCCAGTGACGAGTTTCTTGACGAATCTTTTCACCAGCTTCAAGCAACACAATCTGACGGCGTGCTTCGTATTCAATAGCGCGACCCAATGAACGCACCGAGTTGACGTTTTTGATTTCGCAACGAATACCCAATGGCGAACCGGGCTTGCGCACGCTGACGTTGGCATCGCAACGCATTGAGCCCTCTTCCATCTTCGCGTCAGAAGCGCCAACAGCGACCAAAATCTGGCGCAATTCGGTGACGTATTGACGTGCTTCTTCGGGGCTTGCGATATCGGGACGTCCCACAATTTCAACTAAGGGCACGCCAGCACGGTTGAAGTCGATCAACGAATAATCGCTGCCGTGAATTCGCCCACCCGTTCCGCCGACGTGAGTGCTCTTGCCGGTGTCTTCTTCGAGGTGAGCACGCTCAACACCGATTTTCTTACCGCCTGGCAGTTCAAGCCAACCATCAACGTTGATCGGTTGGTCGTACTGCGAAATTTGATAGGCCTTTGGCATATCTGGGTAGAAATAGTTCTTGCGGTGGAAGGTACTTGGCTGCACCGAGCAGTTGAGAGCAAGACCAATGCGCATTGCTAGTTCGACTGCTTGACGATTGAGCACCGGCAAGGCACCAGGCAAGCCGAGCGTCACCGGATCGATATGCGTGTTGGGCTCATCACCAAATCGGTTAGCGCTGGCCGAGAACAACTTGGTTGCGGTTGCAAGTTCAACGTGAACTTCGAGTCCACAGACAAGTTCGTAACCATCGAGCATGTATGAACCATCGTTGGGAGCAACTTTGATTTCGTTCTTACTCATGTCGTACTGGATTCCAGAATCTGTATTCGTCACTTTGCACCTCCGGTCGCGATCATGCTTCGTTCAAGAGAAGCGGCAACTTTAAACATCACTTGTTCGCCCAAAGTGGGGGCCAAGATTTGCACGCCAACTGGCAAACCGTGAGCACCAGTTCCGAATGGAACGCTCATTGCTGGATGTCCAGCAAGGTTTGTCGGAATTGTGTAGATGTCGCATAGGTACATCGCCAACGGATCATCAGACTTTTCGCCAACCGGGAAAGCCACAATGGGCGATGTTGGCGTGAGCAACACATCGGCCTTGGTGTAGGCACGAGCGAAGTCATCACTAATGAGACGACGAACCTTGAGCGCCTTGCCGTAATAGGCGTCGTAATAACCAGCTGACAATGCGTATGTTCCGAGCATGATGCGGCGCTTGACTTCTTCGCCAAAGCCCGCCGTTCGGGTTGCGCTGTACATCGCATTGGTGTCCGAAGCATTGACCCGCATTCCGTAACGCACTCCGTCATAACGCGCCAAGTTGCTGCTCGCTTCAGCCGGAGCGATGAGGTAATACGCAGTGAGGGCGTACTTCATTGACGGCATTTCAACATCAACAATTGTTGCGCCCGCAACCTTCAAAGCATCAAATGCTGCTTCAAGCCGGGCTGTGACGTCGGGGTCGGCGCCGCCAGGAAGATCGGTAATTCGCCCGACGCGCAAACCTTCAACGCCTTGCGACAAAACATTGAGCAATGATAACGGTGCTTGCGGAATTGACGTTGAGTCCATCGGGTCGTGACCGCTAATTGCTTCGAGCACAAGTGCCGAGTCGCGTACATCGGTCGAGAACGGACCCATCTGATCGAGACTGCTTGCATAGGCAACCAAGCCGTAACGGCTCACGGTTCCGTAGGTGGGCTTCACACCGACCACGCCGCAAAGTGCAGCGGGCTGGCGAATTGAACCACCCGTGTCACTGCCAATGCTGATCGGTGAAAAACCAGCTGCCACTGCAGCGGCACTTCCACCACTTGAACCACCCGAAACTCGCGACGTATCACGCGGGTTGTAAGTGACTCCGAATGCCGAGTTCTCGGTACTCGAACCCATAGCGAATTCGTCAAGGTTAGTTTTGCCGATCGCAACCGCACCTGCGGCGGCGAGGCGCTGCACAACAGTTGCGTCGTAGGGCGGGCGCCAGCCTTCAAGAATCTTTGACGAACACGTCGTCGGAATTCCGCGCGTGCACATGTTGTCCTTCAGCGCTATCGGTACTCCGGCCAAAACACCAGGGTCGCGACCTGCCGCAACATCGGCATCAACGCGAGCAGCAGCAGCGCGAGCTTCGTCGGCCGTCACCAAGTTGAATGCATGAATGTCACCCTCACGTGCTGCGATCTGTGCAAGGTGGGCTTCAAGAACATCGACTGCCTTCAATGTGCCAGAGCGAACTCCGTCGGCAATAGCGAATGCGGTTGTCGGAATATTGCTGTGAATATTTGTGGGCGTCGTCATCTCAGCCGTCCAGTCCAACGATCGGCGGAACACGGAAACGTCCGTCTTCAGCAGCGGGCGCATTGGCCAAAACTTCTTCACGATCGAGACCAGTCACCACAACATCTTCACGGAAAACATTCGACAACGGATACGGCTGGGTCATCGGCTCGACCCCGCTCAGATCGAGGGCATCGATGTCGGCGAAGTGTTCAAGCATCCCCGCCATTTGCGTGGTGATGCGTTGCACTTCATCGGGTGAGACATCGAGGCGGGCCAAGCGTGAAACCTTGACCACGACCTCAGCAGAGATTCGTTCAGAAGCTGATTCGGGCACGCCTCAATGCTACGAGCAGGACAGGTGGACGAGCACAGCCGATTCGGGCCACATGATGGGCGCAGGTAGGCCCACTGTGGCCAAAAAGTCACCCGAATAGCTGAGCGGCTCACCTTTTTGCGCCCGCCCCACCCAATCGGGCTGCTGCGAGGCCGGGCCAACGACCGTCATGGCCCCCGTTGGATCGGTCGGAACGATGTCGACGCGATATTGAGCGTCAAAAAGTAAGCCTGGGATGCGCCACATCGGAGGTGTGAGCGACATCGCCGACGAAAGCTGGCAATAGGCCAACAGCGCTTCGGTGCGATCATGCGCATAGACCCCATGGGCCAGACTCGTACCCGCCGAGATCGTGTACGTGTCAAACCGAACAGTGTCACCACCATGTAATAGATCGCGATAGCCCTGATAGATGTCGATCAACTGTGCAAGTTGCGCGATCTCGTCGTCATCGCATTGCGTGATATCGGCTTCAACTCCGAGGTGGCCAAAAAGTGCGGTCACTCCCCTGAAAGCCATCGTGTGCTGACGCCCGGTGGTGTGCGTTCGCGATGGTCCGATATGCGAGCCCATCACTTCGGGTGGGATCACCATTGATGCGCCCCGCTGGATGAATTGTCGTTCAAGCGCATCGTTGCTGTCACTAGTCCACACGCGTTCAACACGTCGCAACATCTCATGATCAATACGACCGCCGCCAGAAGCACACGATTCAAAATCGACGCGAGGATGTCGCTCACGCAATGCGTCAAATAATGCATACATCGCAATCGTCTGATCATGAGTGGCGGCTTTACCCTCGCCATTACTGCCTTGAACGTGCCAGCGATTCATATCCCACTTGACATAACTGATGTCGTGAGTTGCAAGTAGCGCATCTAGTTGTGCCAGCACATACTCAAACGCTTCTTGTCGCGAAAGATCGAGGACTAATTGATTGCGACCCAAAACCGGTTCGTAATCATTGGTGGCTAACGCCCAATCAGGGTGAGCCCGCATCAGATCACTGTCGGGGTTGACCATTTCGGGCTCAATCCAAATTCCAAACTCCATGCCAAGCGCAAGCACATGGTCAATGAGAGGCTTCAGGCCTTCGGGATAGACATCCCGTGACACCCACCAGTCACCCAGACCAGTTCGATCGTTGCGACGGCCACCAAACCAACCATCGTCTAAAACAAAACGTTCAATCCCGACGTCCGCGGCACGATCGGCCAATTCTTTGAGCTTGTTGACATCGTGATTGAAGTAAACCGCTTCCCAAGTGTTGAGATGTACGGGTCGGGGTGAAAGATTTTGACGCGGCGCTCGTCGACGCGCCTCGTTGTGAAATCCCCACGAGGCAGGAGTGAATCCATGGTTTGAGTGCACACCAATGATCTCGACCGTGCTGAAGGATTCGCCAGAGTACACACACATCTCGCCAGCATGGAAGAGCTCGCCACTTTGTATATAACGCCGACCGTCAGGCAACTTCTCGGCAAAGACAACGTGATTACCGCTCCATGCCGCATGCACTCCCCAGACGTCCCCGTCCCATTCGCCCGCACCAGATTGCATCGCCCAGATATACGGCGGGTGTTCATGCGATGTGCGACCCAAACGATTTTCACTCGTCCATGCCCCATATGGCCAAGCGAACTTTTGTAGATCAAATTCACGAATCCATCGACCGGCGAAGACACCAAGATCTTCGGCATGGCTTGGTAGCGGTAACGAGATGGTGAATGCATCAAGCATGAGTGGCGAGTCACCGAAGTTCTCAACCGTTGACTGGACTTTCAAAACGCCATCATTTGACAGCGAGATGTTTGTTTGTATTCGAAGTTCAGCTATTTCGTCCACCGCGTGACACACCAGGGTCGATACGTCATCGCCATCTGTGAGCGAATGCGATTCGTAGACAAAACGCGGCGACCAATGCCGACCACCACGGCGATGAGCTTGAAAACCAGGACGCCCCATAAACCCGTCTCCGTGCATCGGCACAACCGAGATTGGCTCGACGAATTGAATTGCACCATAAGGAACCGGAGGGCGACTCCATGTCTCGGGTATGTCAGTGATTCGAGCACCCCAATGAAGCACTACAGGGATTCCCCGACGCACATCAACCACGACACTTGTGGCCTCTGATCGCAAATGCTCAATCACGACCCGAATCGTACGACGCAAATCCCCGATATGTCTCGCAAACAAGTGCGAGAATGTCGGTGTGGACCAAGATCTTCGTGTTGACCCTGCTCTTGGGACAGTCGTACACGTTGTTGGCAATCGCCAATCCCGTCCTAATTTGGCGACCAATGCGGTGACCTCAGATTGCCCATTTTGTGTCGGCGGGCTTGAGGCCCCCGAACCTTACGACGTTCGCTCTTTCGTCAATCGCTGGCCACCTATGCCCGACGATCGTTGTGAAGTCATTTTGTATACGAGCGACCACAACGCATCCTTCGCTTCACTGTCAGTTGAACAGGCCACCAAAGTCATTGATCTGTGGGCCGAACGTACACACCAACTCGCAGCGCGACCCGATGTTGATTATGTCTTAGTTTTCGAAAATCGCGGAGCCGAAGTTGGTGCGACGATTTCTCACCCTCATGGCCAGATCTACGCGTACGACCATGTGCCCGAGCGTCCAGGAAAACTGTTCGGTCATTCGTGGACTCCGGATGAAACCCCTGAGCGGATCGTGAGTGCAAACGACGAATGGACGTGCTTTGTTCCCTTCGCGTCGGTTTACCCAACCGCGCTCACTATCGCACCGCGCCAACGCGTCGGCGACCTACATTCGCTCTCATCAAACCAACGTCACGAATTAGCGACGTTGTTGATTGAAACGATCAATCGTCTTGATCAACTTTTTGACACACCACTTCCGTACATGATGTGGATCAACCAACAACCTGCAAACAGTTCAATCAATGACGCATGGATGAGCATTGAAATCGTTTCACCGTGGCGACAAAAAGGACTCGCTCGTTTTATTGCCGCCGCCGAAGTAGGCGCGGGCGAATATTTCAACCCAGTCGTGCCAGAACAACTCGCTGAAAAGCTTCGTTCGCTCAGCCAGTAACAATCAGTCAGTAAATGGCGCAAACTGCGGGGCGCGCTTGTCGAGATACGACTGCACACCTTCTTGGAAATCGGGCCGCATGATTGAAGCATTCATCATGTGAATTGAATTCGTTGTTGCAGTGTCGGCGTCAATTTCCCAATCGCCATAGACCTGCTTCTTCATATGTGCCCAACTTGTCGGACAGCAGTTCTCAGCGAGGTCAGAGGCATACGCCATCACGTGACTCATCAACTCTTCGGCCGGAACAACCTGATTCACCAAACCCATACGTTCGGCTTCATCGGCAGTGATGACGCGACCCGACAACAACAAATCAAGAGCACGTGGCGTGCCAATCAATTTCGGCAATGCCCATGATGCACCATATTCGGCAATTAATCCACGACGACTAAATGACGTCGTGAGTTTGATACCACTTGCCGCGAAACGAAGGTCGCAGAAAAGCGCCAAAACAAATCCCACGCCGGCTGCTGCACCATTCATGGCCGCGATGATCGGCTTCGGATACGAAATGAAGTCGCTGAATCGGCCAGCACCTGTTGCGGGTCCGGCGCCACCTGCGGGATTGGCGCGAATCTGATTGAGTGCGTCCATATCGGCACCCGGACAAAATCCTTTGCCTGCTCCCGTCACGACAACCACACGAACTTCAGGGTTGACGCGACATTCTTCGAGACGAGCAAAGAATTGTGCCGACATTGCAGCACTCCATGCGTTCATGCGATCAGGGTTGTTCAGAGTAATGACTCCGATTCCTGGCTTTTCAACAGAAACAAGAACTAAATCAGTTTGATTCGACATCTTCCTGACGATAGTCGCTGGGCTGAGAAATGTTCTTAGCCCTGCGCCTATCAATCACCAGATACACCAGAGAACCCACCATCATCAAAATGGCTATCCACTGGTTGAGGCGCAATCCCCCACCGCTCTTGGCCGGATCGATGCGTAAACCTTCAACCCAAAAACGTCCGAGTCCGTAACCGCCGACATACAAAGCCATCAATCGACCGGGATGAGAATTCATCAAACGCCGACCGACAATGATAAGTACGACAGCGAGCGCCAGATTCCATAGTGCTTCATACAAAAACGTTGGGTGAAAGAGCGTGCCTGGTGCATAGCCATCGGGCATATTCTCGGCATCAATCTTGAGAGCCCATGGAAGGGTCGTTGGTCGACCAAATAATTCTTGGTTCCACCAATTACCCAAACGCCCAATTGCTTGGGCAACCGGAACTGCTGGCGCAGCCGCCCACAACATTGGGCCGATATCTATGTTGCGCTTTCGCGCGACAACAACTGCAACGATTGTGCCCAGCAAGACTCCGCCCGGAATACCGAGGCCGCCCTTCCAAACTTTGGCGATTGAAACTAGATCATCAGAAAAACGATCCCACTCAGTGGCCACGTGATACAGCCGAGCACCGATGACACCGGCCGGCACAGCCCACGTCGCGATTGATGCAGCTTCTTCGGGCCCACCAACGCCAATCAGGGTCATGCGCTTACCCCAAATACGTACTGCGACGATGACACCAATTGCAATCATCAATCCATAGGCCCGCATTTGCAGCGGACCAATATGGATCGCCGCGCTTCCGGGGCTGGGAATATAAGAAAGAAAACTCACGTGATGACTTTGGCAGCAAATGCCAATGCAGATTCGTTAATGAAATCTTTGTCGTAGTCCTGTGTTGCCACATGGAAACTACGATCGAGCAAAATGCGTTCGACTGGTCCGCCCCATTGCGCGGCAAGTTCGTCACTCGTTGCTGGATCCACAACATGATCATTCTTAGATGTAATTAACAGCATCGGAATTTTGCACGAACCATATTGCGACAACATGGGCTTAATTCCATCTTCAACCATTGACACCAAAGGTGCGAGTGGAGTTTCGGAATACGAACTTTCTTTCACATCAGGATCAGCGATGTCTGATCCGATTCCAGGGAAGACTTCGGTACCTTCGGCCAGCATGCCCTTAACCATCTCGATCATTTCGTCAGCCTGAGGCTGCGATGCCGGATTGATACACACAATTCCCGAGACTGAGGGCTGCTGAAGTGCCGTCCACAACGTTAAAGATCCGCCCATCGACAAACCAGCGACGACAACTTTGTCGACTCGCGCGGCAAGGCGGGCATACGCAGCGGCAACTTCAAAAGACCAATCGCTCCAGCGGCTCGGAATCATGTCTGAGACTGCGGTTCCGTGACCTGGCAACCGCGGTAACTCAACGTCGTATCCTGCCGCAGCAAATGCCTGAGCAACTCCGCGCATTGACGATGGATTTCCGGTGAAGCCATGGATACAAAGCGCTCCGACGCGCTTCGTGCCATTGTGACTCCATGCTTCGGCTCCAGCAATGACGGGAGCCTGATCGATGTGTGAACTCATACAGCAGTTCTAGCGGATTGAGTCAGCGAAATTGGGGTCAGTCACCAATCTCGACTGTGCAATTTTCATAAACGCTTCAACCACGGTCGGGTCAAACTGTGTACCAGCGGCGCGGGCGATGTAGCGAACAGCATCTTCCACTGCCCAAGCCTTTTTGTACACCCGTTCACTGGTTAACGCATCAAAAACATCAGCGACTGCACAAATCCGTCCCGATAAAGGCACATCAGTGGCTCCGATTTGGTTGGGGTAACCCAATCCATCCCAGCGTTCGTGGTGATTGAGAGCCACTTCTTCGGCCAACTGCACAAGAGGCGATGTACTCCCCGACAGAATGCGCGCACCAAGAGTGGTATGTGTCTTCATCACTTCAAATTCGGCTGGCGTCAACGGACCAGGCTTCAGCAAAATCGAATCAGGAATCGCAACTTTGCCGATGTCGTGCAAACGGGCAGCAGAACGTAATCGTTCGGACCACGCCGGATCTTGGCCAAGTAAGTGAGCGATCTCGGCACACATGTCACCAACTCGCGATGTGTGCTCACCGGTATCGGTGTCGCGGAATTCGCCGAGAATTGCCAAACGTTCAAGAGCCTCTAGCTGGAACTGTTCGAGTTCGGTCGTTCGACCACGAACCAAACCTTCAAGTTCGCTCGTCCGCAAACGCAAAATCTCTGCTTGTTGACGTGACTCTTCGGCTTCGTGCGCCACTTGAAGGGTCTTGATACGGATATCAGTGCCTTCGTTGAAGATCGACTGATTGATCGCGAACTTTTTCTCTAGGTGATAGACGGCTTCTTCAAACTGACCCGTTGCCTTATACAAATCTGCCAAAGCGCAGTGTGCTGAGAATTCAATGGGCTTGGCATTGATCACTTCTGCTAATCCGAGTGCACGACAAAAGTGCGATAACGCTTCAGCATCATTCTTCGCAGACAACTCGACTCGACCGAAGGCAAGTTCGACACTTGAGCGAACTGCGTCATCGAATGAAACACTCGACGCATCGAGCATCGCTAATGCGGCGTTCAATAATGTCCGAGCTTGATCAAATTCGCCACGGCCGCCGTAGGCACCAGCGAGCGCAGCAAGCACTTCAGGCAAGAATCCAACCGCATGAATGCGGCAAAGCGCCAATGCGCGTTCGCCGATCTCGATGGCGATATCAAACTCGCCACGTTCTGCTCGTAACGACGAAACGTTCGCCAAAGTAATGGCATCAAAATCAGGGCGATTCAATTGGGCATTTGCGTTCATTGCCGCTTCGTAATTGACGATTGCGCGATCAGTGTCACCAAGTTCGTGGTAAATCGAGGCAATTGTGTTGAGCATGTTGCCTTCATCGACACGATGCCCAGTTCCGCGATAACAATCAAGTGCCTGCAGCGAACATGACAAAGCCTCTGAGTGGTTTCCCGAATTACTGTGCACCAAACCGATCAGACTTAATGACCATGCAACGACAAGCGGAACATCGTGTGCCATCGCATAATCGCGAGCTTCAACTGCTAAAGCAAAAGCGTCTCCTGGTTGACCGTCGTAATGCGCCAATGATGCCAACCGATAGAGCGATTCTGCTTCACATTCAAAATCTTGATTTGCGCGAGCCAAGGCACGAGCCTGTTGAACGAGTACCCGCGATCGTTCAGGTTCGGTAGCTTCATGAGTTCGGGCAAGGTCGAGCAACAAGCGCGCCGAGTGATGCGATTGGCGCACGACCTCGGTGTTGTTGGTTTGAACCTTTGTCACGAATGAACTCCCATAAGACTGCTTGACCCCTTTGTTTCGGCCAAAAACCCCTCAACCTTGAATAAGTCAGCGAACTTTCTTCAATTTCGGGCATGATTCATAAGGCGAACACCCTGTCGCCGACCCCAAGGAAGACCGACGGCCCATGCCTCCTAGTTGGAAAGAGAACGAAAGACGAGGTCAGAGCCCTAAACGGCGTCGCGACTTCGATCGAGCCGCCCTCTTTGCCTTCGTGCCTGTCATCGCGATCTCTCCCGTCTGGGTCTTGGCAATGACGGTTTTTTGGCTCCCCGTCACCTGGATCACGAGTATCGCTTTGTGGAAAGTGCTCGTCGGCTACCTCGTAGCCGGGCTGGTTCTCTTCGTCCCAGCCTTTCAGCGGAGGGTTCTCACATTGTTAATGGGTGCCCGCAAACCAAGTTCGCGCGAGGCCCCGAAACTGCAAAAAGCCTTCAATGAGGTCACACAAGCTTGGCACCTTCGTCACCGACATTTTGTCGTTGGCGTCGTTGATGACAAAGATCTCAACGCCTTCGCAAGTGGAGGCCACCTCGTCATCGTCACTTCATTCGCTACTCAAGAACTCAACCACGATGAACTGTGCGGAGTTCTCGCCCACGAGCTTTGCCACCACCTTGGTTCACACACGATTGCCTTAACTATTGGCCAGTGGCTCACCTTGCCGGTGTACTTACTCGAACGTATCGGTGCATTCATGCACAATGTTTCTAAAGCCGCAACACAGACCTTTGCGCGAAGTTCTCAATCGGCTCGTTTGCTCGGTCAGACCATTGCCCTCATCTTCAATGCTTTTTCTTGGTTCTTTCGCTCTGGATATTCAATGATGCGCTATCTCGGAAATTCGGTTGGACGCTCAGCAGAATTTCAAGCCGATCAACGCGTCGTGCGCATGGGTTACGGTCGACAGTTATCGGCAGCTCTGAAAAAGACCGTCGGTTCCCGCGACAGGAGTTCGTCTCACCCACCGGCAAGAACTCGTATCGCGCGCATTGAAGCGTCCTTGCGGCCAGGCAACTGGAAACATCCATCAACGGGCCTCAAGTAATCAAGCGCACTTCGACGACGCCCTTACGATGTGTCGCAAATCCCCTAATTACACGGTTTAGTTCCCGAGCAATCAGGCGCAGCACCAAGGTCACGGATATCGTCATAACTGATGTCTGCGTCGCCCAACCAACCCGTTGATTCACCGTTCCTCGCTGCAGCGAACGGTCACAAACAACGACATACCCCGGTTTGGTTCATGCGCCAGGCTGGCCGCAGCCTTCCTGAGTACAAAGCAATTCGGGGAAGCGGAAGCATTCTTGAAGCCATCAAACAGCCAGCCCTCTCGGCCGAGATCACATTGCAGCCGTTTCTTCGCTACGGCGTTGATGCCGCAGTGCTCTACAGCGACATCGTCGTTCCGCCACATGCCGTTGGTTTTGGAATTGATGTCGCACCCGGAACGGGCCCTGTTGCCGAGAACGCATTTCGTTCGCCCGACGACCTCAAGCGACTGCGACCACTTGAAGCCGACGATGTTTCGTACGTCATTGAAACCGTCAAACTTCTTGTTGCCGAACTACCAACGTCGGTACCGCTGCTCGCGTTTGCCGGTGCGCCGTTCACCGTTGCGAGCTACCTCATTGAAGGTCGACCGTCACGCACATATCAAAACACCAAGCGCATGATCCATCTTGAGCCAGAACTCTGGCACCAACTTATGGATCGACTCGTCCAGCATTCGGTCACATTCATTGATGCTCAACTTTCGGCTGGTGCACGGGCGTTCCAATTGTTCGATTCATGGGCTGGTTCGCTTTCAAACGCCGACTACCGCGAATTCGTTTTGCCACATAGCAAGAAGGTTTTCCAACAACTACGCGAGCTGCATCCCGAAGTTGCCGGAATTCATTTCGGTATTGGTTGCGATCACCTACTCGAATCGATGTACGAAGCTGGTCCCAGAATCATGGGACTTGACTGGCGAACTCCTATTCAGTCGGCTCGCAAACGTATGGGCACCGATCTCGTTGTCCAAGGGAATCTTGATCCCGCCCTAGTTTTGGCTGGTTCACAGGCGGCGCTCGAGGGTGCCGAACACGTACTTGATGACAACGCCAATCATCCCGGACATATCTTCAACCTTGGTCATGGCGTCGACCCCACAACCGATCCTGCAGTTCTTGAAGATGTTGTTGCATTTGTTCACGAAAAGACACGAGTAGAAAAATCATGACCACCAAAACCGCAGTTCTCTTAATGGCATACGGCACTCCGCGAACGCCCGCCGAGATTGAGCCTTATTACACCGACATTCGACGCGGTCGTGCTCCAACTCCAGAACAATTAGCCGATTTAGTCGCGCGCTACGACGCCATCGGTGGCATTTCTCCGCTCGCTGCGCGAACCGAAGCACAGCGCGACGCGTTGCAGGTGGCCCTGAACGAAACTGCGCCAGATAGATACGACGTTGTCCTTGGGCTCAAGCACGCTGCTCCCATGATTGAAACTGCAGTCAACGATTTGGCTGCGAGCGGCTACCAACACATCATCGGACTTGTGCTTGCTCCTCACTACTCATCATTCTCGATCGGTCAGTACATGGACCGCACGCGAAAAGCCGCAGAGCCTCATGGCATCACCGTGACATCAATTGATTCATGGGCAACCGAACCCGCATTTATCGAGTTCTTGGCCGCAGATCTCCGTTCACGTCTTGCTGACATGCCGGCCAATACAAAAGTTCTTTTCACTGCGCACTCACTACCTCAGCGAATCATCGATGCTGGCGACCCATATCCCGACGAACTTCGTTCAACTGCCGAGGCCGTTGCAGCCGCTGCCGGTTTAGATTCATGGTCGTCATGGTCGATCGCTTGGCAATCTGCGGGTCGCACTCCCGAACCCTGGATCGGCCCAGACATTTTGGCAGTTATTGACGACTTAGCGACGAGCGAAAATGCATCGGGAGTCGTGGTGTGTGCCTGCGGATTTGTCGCCGATCACTTAGAGGTTCTCTTTGACCTTGATATCGAAGCGAAAAAGCATGCCGAAGATAAAGGTTTGGCATTCGACCGTACAAGTTGCGTAAACGACGACGCGACGATCATGCGAGCCCTCGCTCAACGAGTTGTCTCCGCCTAGTCATGAATTCAACTTCAGTTCCGAAGCACGTCATTATCATCGGAGCTGGAGTAACAGGACTCACTGCCGCATATCGACTACTCAAAATTTCGTCTTCGCCTGACTACACCGGTCCCGACATTGATGTCACAGTCCTTGAATCAAGTTCATCCGTTGGCGGGAAGATTCGCACATCTCCTTTTGGCGGAATTGCTGGCGTTGATGAAGGACCCGATGCCTATTTGGCGCGAGTACCGCAAGCAGTCGCTCTTGCGCGCGAGCTTCAACTTGGCGACGACATCACCCATCCAACCGTTGGACACGCCGCGGTTATGCACAAGAAGTTGCACCCCATCCCCGAAGGACTCATGCTCGGAGTGCCAACGGGCGTCATGTCTCTTGCTCGCAGCGGACTCATGACGTGGCGTGGCAAGATTCGTGCTGGACTCGAACCAATCTTGCCGTCAAGCGGTGACCACAAAGATTCAATTGGCAATTTAATTCGCCAACGATTTGGCAAAGAAGTTCAACAGTTGCTCGTTGATCCTTTGGTGGGAAGTATTTATGCCACCGACACCAACAATTTTAGTTTGGCAATGATGCCCCAACTTGCCTCTCTTGCAACCGGACGAAGTGTTTTGTTAACTGCACGAAAGCAAATGAAAAGTGCGCCCAAGACAACGACCCCTATTTTTGAAACTCCCCGTAGTGGATTAGCGACACTCACCGACTCGTTGCATGAATCAATCATTGCATTAGGTGGCCACATCACAACTTCGACAACTGTGCAAAGTATTTCGCGCACCGACAATGGCTACACAGTTGACATCTCTGGGTCATCTTCGAATTCACTCCATGCTGACTGCATCATCATTGCGTCACCATCACGCGCATCAGCCAAGTTGCTACAAACACTCAGTGAAGACGCCTCGAAGTTAATGGGCTCTGCCGAGCATTCATCGGTTGTAATGGCAACCGTTAAGACAGTCGAAACCGATTTACCGAAACTGGCCGGACTCAGCGGTTACCTCGTCCCCAAACCAGATCAAGATCGCGTCACTGCAGCTTCTTTTGGTTCAAATAAGTGGGCTCACTGGAAGCCCAGCGACGGTTCAATGATTTTGCGCGTTTCGCTTGGGCGCGATGGTGCCCCCACTCACGACTTGCTTCACGAATGGGATGACGAACGCATTGTCCGACAAGTCATTGATGAAGTTAGCCGTCATACTCAGACTTCGATTACTCCCGACGTTTTCCGCATCACGCGTTGGCCCGAAGCGTTTCCTCAATACCGACCTGGTCACATGAAATACGTTGAGTCAGTCGAAACTTCATTGGCACATGATGCACCAGGAGTTTTTGTCTCTGGCGCAAGTTGGCGCGGAATCGGAATTCCAGCGTGTGTTGCGCAGGCCGAAAAAACGGCCCAAAGCACTGCAGAATTCCTCAGTCACCTGCAAGAATAAGAACGTGCGTTTTCATTCAGTTATTGCCTCGGCAACCCTCGGCATCTTCATGTCAGCCGTAGCCCTCAGTGGCTGCGGGTCAAGCGACGAGAATGCCACAGAGTTTTCTTCGACTTCACTCGCAGCAACTACCACGATTGCGGCTACAACTTCGACGAGCACAACGACAACCACCGTCTACACAGGCCCGCCCACACTTGCGCCCAACGAATCGCTTCCGGTTCCAGAAGCCATTCCCCCAGAAAATGTCGTTGAACCAGAAATTCTCATCGGAGAACTCGTCATTCCTGCGTTGCTTTTGACGCAACCCATCTTCAAAGGAGTCACACTGCCAACACTCGACAAAGGTGTCGGTTACTGGCCAGGAACAGCAATGCCTGGACGAGTTGGCAACGTCGTCCTTGGCGGACATCGAGTGAGCAAGCAGAAGCCGTTCCGAAATATTGATTTATTGGTTCCAGGTGACGAGGTTTATGTCACGACTGCCGATGGCACTTTCGTATACGCCGTCACAGGTACAAAAATCATCGAACCGACCGACGTCTGGATTATCGATCAAACAGAATCGGCAACATTGACATTGTTTGCTTGTCACCCACCTCATTCGGTCAAACAACGAATCGCCGTTTTCGCCGAATACCTCCGCGAAGAATCTGTGTGAGTTCAAAAAACAAGACTCGTCGTCAACTGGCGCGCACGCTCATTTCGGGCGTGCTCGTTGCATTATCAATGCCTCCCTGGGGCTGGTGGCCCCTCGCGTTCGTTGGTCTCGCAATGTTTACTTCGCTCGAACTGACAACGTCGGGACCTCGTCAACGCTTTACAACCGGCTTTGTCTTTGGCTTGGGCTGGTTCTTCCCCGCTCTTGCTTGGATGTGGTTTTTGACGGCCCCTGGTTACATCGTCGGAGTTGCAATGTACGCGAGTCTTCACGGACTCGTATCGCTCGCAGTTATTCGAGGCGACAACAATCGCTCATTTCTTTTCTTGTCTCCAGCGGCCCACATGCTGATCGAAGTTTTGCGAATGTGTGCACCCTTCGGTGGTGTACCTCTAGCAACCCTTGGAATCTCGCAAGTCGGTGGACCGTTGCACCGGGTGGCATCAATCGGTGGTGTCATTTTGTTGTCATGGCTGACATGGCAAGTTGGTGCACTGCTCGCCAAACGTCCTCGTGATTTTTCAGTCGACCATCAACATCGACGCATGCTGTGGGCCCTTTGTCTCCTTATATTCGTCGGCAGTTATGTTGCACCTCGCGGATCAAATACTGGTCGTGATTTTCATGTCGTGGCCGTTCAAGGTGGCGGCCCACAAGGAACACGAGCGATCAACACGAATCCCCGAGATGTTGTTGAACGTCATCTCGCTGCCACACGAACAATCAATAACAACATTGACAATCCAATTGACTTAGTTGTTTGGCCAGAAAACGTCATTGACGTCGCAGATTTCGAAACAAGCGATGAACTTGCCGAGATAGGTGCCGAAGCCTCCCGTCTCAACGCACCGTTCGCCGTCGGAATCACCGAAGATGTCAACCGCGAGCATTTCACCAATGCGCAAGTCATCGTGACAACTGATTCAGAAGCCACCAGCCGATATGACAAGGTGCGTCGAGTTCCTTTTGGCGAATACATGCCGATGCGTTCATTTCTGAAATCGCTCGGCGCACCCGTTGACCAAGTTCCTCGAGACGCTCTTGCCGGAACTGAGCCAGCTTTTCTTGATGTTCCCACGTCTGCAAGCAACGAACGAATTGGCGTTGTGATCTCGTGGGAGGTCTTCTTTGGCGGACGAGCTCGCGAAGGTGTCAAAAATGGTGCTGGGTTCATCATCAACCCGACCAATGGTTCGAGCTACACCTGGACCGTGCTGCAATCGCAGCAAGTCGCTTCATCAAAGTTGCGAGCAATTGAAACAGGTCGGTGGGTCGTGCAGATATCCCCCACCGGCTTCAGTGCATTCGTTGATCCCGAAGGAAATGTCTACCAACGCACCGGAGTAAGTGAACAAAAAGTGATTTCACGCGATATCGCTATTCGCAGTGGTCAAACTCTTTATGTCGCACTCGGCGACAAGCCATGGATTGCTCTTTTGGCATTGGTCTTTTTAATCGGATTGATCAATCGTTCAAAAACTCGCCCTAGACATTGATCGTCACGGTGACCGGGCCGTCGTTCACTAACGCAACCTTCATGTCGGTGCGAAAGCGACCGGTTTCGACATGAGCCCCAAGGCGCCGCAATTCTTCGATCACTTTTGTCACCAAAGGTTCGGCCACCTCTGGTTTTGCGGCTTCAATCCAACTCGGTCGTCGACCGCTATTCGTATCGCCATACAAAGTGAATTGACTGACCACAAGAACATTCTGTGTGGTGTCAGCCACCGAAAGATTCATCACACCGTCGGCGTCACTCATGATCCGCAGATTCCAAATTTTGTCGGCCAACTTGGTCGCTGATTGCTCAGTATCTGAATGAGTCACGCCAACGAGCACTAATAGACCGTGGCCAATTTCTCCGACTCGGGTTGTGACACCATCGACTGTTGAATCAACCGATGCTTGATCTACCCGTTGTACTAATGCACGCACATCACGATCGTGTCATAAATGTGGCCGGCGATGCGACACAATGTAGGGGTGATCACTTTGCAGTCACCAAATGGCGATGTCAAAACATCGTTGTACCCAGAATGTGGTGGCCGAATTGGTTCACTCTCGGCCTTTGGTGACGAAATCCTCATCGCTGGAAGCGCCCAGGATGATCCACTGGCATGGGGCTGCTACCCCATGGTTCCCTACGCCGGGCGTGTTCGTCACGCATTACTCAACTTTGACGACAAACAGTTTTCGCTGCGACAAAATATGCCGCCACATTCAATTCACGGCACTGTTTTTGACCAAGCATGGAAAACCCTTGAAGTCACTTCAAATTCGGCATTACTCGAAATTGAACTCGGTGACAATTGGCCGTTTACCGGCAAAGTGCAACACCATGTCAATGTCACTAACCAAAGTCTTGAATTGCAACTGACAGTTTTTGCAGTCGATCCCATGCCTGTGCAAGTCGGTTGGCACCCGTGGTTTATTAAACCTCACGCAACGTCGCTGAACTTTGGCGCAATGTACGAGCGAGATAGTTCTGGTATCGCAACTTCTCGCCGAGTCGCTCAGCCCAAAACTTCAGTTGACGACTGCCTGTGTGATCCTGAGGAACCCTTAACAATTGACATCGGAAGCATTCACATTGCGCTTGCGAGCGATTGTTCACATTGGGTGATATACGACTTCCCTTCACATGCGACCTGCATAGAGCCCCAATCGGGACCACCCAATGGCGTCAATGATGATCCGTTCGTTCTTCAGGCGAACACCGCGTTCACCAAGAAATTCACGATTGAAGTCCAAAAAATCACCTGACATTGAGGAAATCTTCAGGCAGACTTTTGACAGAGCCCGACCGTTCGCGACTCACCTCTCATATGAGGCGATCTTTTCACTGGCGGGAACGAAAGCATGACCACGCTGACCGCCGACGCCCAACTTGTTTCCGCCTACTTGGATGGCGATCGAACCGCGCTTGCGTCGATCTACGACAAATACGCTGCCGGCCTGTACGACACGGCAGCAGCGATGCTTTCCGATCGCCACGACGCTGCCGACATGGTGCAAGACGTCTTTTGTATTGCGGCCGAACGACTCAACCAGTTGCGCGATCCCGATCGACTCAAGCCCTGGCTCTACGCGGTCCTTCGCAACGAGGTATACCGACGCACCAAAAAGCGCAAGCGCGCAACACCCACCGACTTTCAAGCAGAAACTACACCTGACGTCGTGGCCGCTTTTGATCCCAACGCCGATGGCGCTGCTGCTTCGTATGACGAACTCGCCGAACTTGTTCGATCTGCGGCTGCTGGCCTCGATGAACGTGATCGACTCGTTCTTGAGTTATCGGTTCGTCAAGGGCTTACTGGCACCGATCTCGCTGATGCGCTCGGAGTCACGCCCGAACAGAGCTACACGCTCGTGCACCGCATGCGTGATCGAATTGAGAAAAGTCTCGGTGCATTCACGGTTGCAAAAATGGGTAGCAAAGAATGCAACGAACTCGCAACGATCATCTCGGGCTGGAACGGCGAGTTCAGTATTCTCATTCGCAAACGCGTCGCGCGTCATATAGATGACTGTTCAATCTGTGAGCGCACCCGTTCAAAGTATGCACCACTTGCGCTCTTCGGAGCAGCGCCTGTCTTTGTGTTGCCATTTGGCCTACGCGAGAAGGTTCTTGCAGCCACCCAGTCAATCCCTACTCCGTCAAAATCTGCCGACACTCATGCCAGCAAGGGTTCGCGAGGGTCGCAACGTTCGCACCACATCAAACTCAATCGCAACGATGGTTTCCCGCGCCTGGTACGCATCTCACGACACGCCGTTGCAGTTATCGCTTCAACCGCTGCAGTTCTCTTGCTCATCGCCGGCCTCGTCTTGATCCAACAAAGCAAAGAATCTGGCAATGAATATGGCGACGTGTTATCGGCCGACCCGATTGTCGTTGATACATCAACGCCTACCGAAGACTCAGTCGCCACGTCTTCAATGGTCGATTCGAGCCTGACGACAACTCCAACTCCAACGACAACTCCAACGACCACTCCAGGCACCGATGTCCCCGAATCAGAAACATCGATTGCCGCGGTCTCTCCACCTCTCGTTGTCACAACAACAATGAGTCCAGCACCGACAACCACTGCACGTAACACCAGTCCATTGGTGACATCAACGAATGTTCTCAACTTCGCTCGCGGAGTGCGCGCTTCATTGAAGTTGACTAATAACAACTCAACTGCCGTCATGTGGTCACTCGCCGAATCATCGGGCTTTTTCACATTCGTCCCGTCATCAGGGTCGGTCGGCGCCGGAGCAACGTTGACGGTGACTGCAACTTTTGCTCGCGCTTCGGCGAGCGCCCTCCCCGAAGGCGAATTCAACCTTCTCGCAGCTCTCAAAACCCGAGGCGCACCAAACACAACGCTGACTCTGACGGGAATCGTTGGCCAGCCACCAGTGATCGGAACCTTCACCCCATACTTCTCTGGGCTCGCGTGTTCTTGCCTCAACATTCAGGTTCCGATCACCGACGAAAGCTCACTCGCCAGCGTCAGCGCCAAAGTCACTTACACCAATCCGCAGGCGACACCACCGACAGCAACGCTGACTGCAACGCTGAACGATTCAGGAAAAGGCGTGTGGGTGACTTCGCTGACATCTATTCCGCAAACGGTGACTCAAGTGGTCGTCAAGGTCACGGCGACCGACATATACGGGTTTTCATCAACTTCTGAAACTCGGATCAATCGCACAAATAGTTGTTAAACCGCAGGTCAGAGGGTCACAAGGGGTCACTAAGTGACCCGACGGTAGCATTGGAAAAATGTCTGACGCCCGCGACCCCAATGGGCCTTTAAAGATCGCTTACCTCACCTACCGTGGCAAACCCCATGTCGGTGGGCAAGGCGTCTACACCCGTCACCTGACCAAAGCCCTCGTTGACCTTGGTCATTCGGTTGAAGTCTTTGGTGGTCAGCCGTACCCGGTCTTAGACGATCGCATCAAGCTCACCAAGTTGCCGAGCCTCGACCTCATTAACGATCACTATCCCTTCCGCTTCCCCGCTATCTGGGAACTGAAGACTCGGGAAGATTTCTACGAACTCGGACTATTCCTAACTGGCACCTTTGGTGAACCAGCAGCGTTCAGCGCTCGCGTCAAGCGTCATCTCGCCCAACGCACTGGCGAATTCGATCTTGTGCACGACAACCAGTGTCTCGGCTACGGCATCTTGTCGCTCGAGAAACTCATTCCAACGGTTGTCACGTTGCACCATCCCATTACCCGTGACCGAGCCCTCGAAATGGAGCACGCACCTAATTGGTACAAGAAGTTTGGCGTGTCACGTTTCTATTCATTCGTCGAAATGCAAGGCCGAGTTGCCAGTCGTATGCCACGCATTGTCGTGGTGAGCGAAAACAGCATCAAGGACATTCATGGCGACATGGGTGTTTCGTACGATCGCATGCGCCTCGTGCCGGTTGGTGTCGATCCTGATTTGTTCAAACCACAGCCCGAAGTCAAGCGCATTCCTGGTCGATTGATCACCACTGCATCTGCCGACGTTGCCTTGAAAGGCTTGTCATTTCTTCTTGAGGCTGTTGCAAAACTCCGCACCGAACGCGACGTCACTTTGACGATTATCGGCAAGCCCAAGCCCGGTAAAAGCATGGACCTCATCGACAAATTGGGCCTCGCACCACATATTCAATTCGTTTCTGGTGTCACGGATGAACGCATTGTTGAGTTGTATGCCGAAGCCGAACTTGCTGTTGTTCCTTCGCTGTACGAAGGTTTTAGCCTTCCCGCGATTGAAGCAATGTGCACCGGAATTTGCTTGGTGGCAACTGACGGCGGTGCCTTGCCCGAAGTCACCGGCATCGACGGTGACACTGTGCTCGGATGTAAAGCCGGCGATGCCGAAGGTCTTGCTGCCACGATTCGCCGTGGTCTCGACGATCCCGAACTTCGCGCCCGCGTTGGTTTGAACGGTCGCAATCGCGTTGTCGAACGTTGGACTTGGCGCAAGTGTGCCGAACAAACCGTCGAGCAATACCGCGAAGTCTTGGCTATGCCGGCCAATCAAGAAAAGCTTCGTCGAAATGGTCGAGTGAAATAACCCATGTTGACCGTTCGCTTTAAACAACTCGGACTCACACCGGGCGATCTCGTTCTTGATGCCGGCGCGGGTTTTGGTCGTCATGCTTTCGAGATCGCTCGACTTGGTGGCCGCATTGTTGCACTCGATTATGCCGATGAAGAAGTCCGCATGACTCGCGCAACCTTTGGCGCCATGATCGAAGAAAAAGACATCGAAGCCGACCGCTACGTCGGAGCTTTACGCGGCGACGCCACCAAACTCCCATTCGCCGACAACACCTTTGATCGCGTCATTACGTCTGAGGTTCTTGAACATATTCAAGATGACGTTGCCGCAATTGCCGAACTTGCTCGTGTCGTGCGCCCCGGCGGAACT
>Ga0209358_10000685_pt1 | contig 28884 bp, 11 predicted proteins | sample LauGreFa1BDMLBSN_2_FD_187574 | JGI IMG/M metagenome (GOLD analysis project Ga0209358, IMG submission 187574) | Freshwater lake microbial communities from Lake Michigan, USA - Fa13.BD.MLB.SN (SPAdes) (version 2) | ecosystem: Environmental > Aquatic > Freshwater > Lake | place: Lake Michigan, USA...
GGGGGAAGTCCAAGTTGCTCCTCCATCATTTCCATTTTTGAATTCCACTTTTGCATTGCCTGTTCTGTTCGCACCAAAACCGGAACCCGAGATCGTCAGTATTGAACCTCTGCCCGCATTTGATGTAGTGGGTGAAATGGAAGAAATACTCGCAGCCAATGTCTTTTCAGATTTATCGCTTTTTTGAATAATTGGTATATGTCGATAGGGTATTCCGGTAAGTGCAACGATGCGCTCAATCGCATTAAGCATATTCGGATAGATACGAAATGGCTCATGCGCTTTGCCATCTTCTTGCAATGCAATCATGCTTTGGGGTCCGGCAAAAGGCACATACAAAGCTCCTGATTTCTTCAGGAAGAATATCCCTCTTGAGCCAATGGTTGGATTTAGTGAAGGTCTTACGATCAATGCTCTGTCCTTCAATATGCCGCCTTCGGTGAGCAATTGAATTGTTTCGAATTCTGCGCCTTTCAATGTACCCAATACTCGCAATTGATAGGCCGTATAAATCATATTTTTTTCAGCAAATGCTGAGTCACGCACTATCTCTGCTTCAATGATCAAATCTGATGTTTCCACTCTGTCCGACAATGAAACCGGATAGATCAAACAATTATCTGAAGCCAAAAGATCGGTTGCCAGAAGCAATACTATGAATAGGTAGCGTATCATCATGAGCAAACATAACAAAAGATATTATTGAATCAATGCATCTTGATTAGCAAAGCAGGAAACATGCGTATCTTTGCCATACACTTTTCTAGAATGGTCGAGACATACATGCAAACACAGTTCTCAATCACCGAGTTCATCATAACCAGCATCTTTAATCTCTTCTATCTTGCGGGCTTTATTGTCAAAGACATCCTCTGGCTTCGCGTACTCATCATCATTGGTTTCAATATTGAATTGGTATATCATTTCAGGGACTTACATGCTCCCGAATGGGCGGAAATCGTATGGTGTGGGTTTTATATCCTCGTCAATGGTTATCAATTCACGATGCTCTATCGCGAAAGAAGAAATCTGAAATTTACTGATGAGGAATTGGCATTGCATGCAAAAGTATTCAAAGACATGCCGAAAAGTGCCTTTCGAAAACTATTGAATATCGCGGGTCAAGAGGATTTACCAACAGATTTCGTCATGGTGCATCAGAATACAATGATTGACAAATTGGCATTGATTTCTGATGGACTTGCCAAAATAGAAGTGGATGATACAATCGTAAGTTATGTGAGGAATGGACAATTCGTGGGTGAGATGAGTTTTCTATCGGGTAATCTCACAACAGCAACAGTCACCACGATAGATGAAACGCGATGCCTTCTTTGGGACAAAGAGCAATTGAAGGAATTAATGAAAAAGGACATTGAGGTTGAGACCTCATTGCGGATGGTATTCAATAGTGATTTGCTATCAAAGCTATTGGGTGGAAAAGGAATTCAATCGAAAATATAACGCATGCCTTTTTGGGCATACCCGTAGAATTCACTCACATCATAATTGGCATGAGCATCCCCATAATGCACGAGAAACATTTTCTCTTTCATGTCAGCCGGCAGAGTGCGTAATTCTTCAAGTGATGCATGTACGGGATTGGGAAAGAATGATGCATCGTGAAACATATAATCCGAACGATCCGCATACATGTCCAATAATTCTCTATCGAATTTTGTATCGCCGGAAAAGAAAATGCGACCATCTATATGCAATCCATGTGTGATGAATGCACTCGATGCGCTGGATGCTTGTTCGGGCACATGATTCGTGCCGAAGAGTTCTATGTGAATTCCCTGAAAATCAATCTCCAATTTCAAACGCGGTTCGCGTTCAATCCACTGAGGTCTGATCAATTCAAAGAAATCCGACATTGCAAGTGGTTTACCTTCTGCTGAATATTCATTCTGTTCCATTCCACCACGCAAAGAATAATTCCATAGAATTTCTTCATATTCTTCGGAAATAATCATTGACAATTTCTTCTTGCCGAATTGCGGTATTGCCACATAGCGATTCCACAAAGCAAGTGATTCAATACCACCGATATGATCGCAATGACTATGCGTTGGGAGAATTGCATCAATGTCGGATAATGTCAAACCGGTTGAAGCTGGCAGAGAAAACGGACCCGTTGTTCCAAAATCCACAAGAAGATGAGCATCTCCTTTGATGATCAGGAAATTAGTATTAAACAGCGTCTGAGAAAATGCTCCGCCTACTCCGAGAAAGACAATTTCCAATTCTCCGGAATTGCTGAGACGCAATGGTTTATCTACGGGAATAACCTTCAAGCTTCTGCTTCCTTGCTAAATCATACTGCAAATTGCGAAAAAAATGCATGACATAATACTTGCGGAGGGAAAACCATGCCAATGATTGAAGAATATGTACTTATTTCCTGATCACCATGCACTTTGCAATACCTGATTGATCTTGATTGCCGGATTGTGCCACAATGAGATATACTCCGGAGCCAACCAATTCTCCTTGATCATTTTTTCCATCCCAAATGATTCGACCACTTTGTGTGGTAATGGTTCGAATAGGTATGCCGGAAGGAGTGACGATGGATATACCGCTTTGCTCGCCAAGACCTTCTATCGTGACATGTGAATGAATTCCCGGAATAAATGGCTGAGGGAAACATCTGATATTGGAATAGTCCACTGTTGGTGTGACAATTGTTGTGATACCGCGATATAGTCCTTCATCAGTACCCACATATACCAGGCCTTGTTGTTTGTCAATCGCAATTGTCTTGATTGCAGTGCTTTGAAAGATGGTATTGCGTGCTGTGAATGTTGCAAGAATTTCCGATCCATCATCACTCAAAACAAAGAGTCCATTATCCGTTGCAATCCATTTATTATTCACGGCATCGATTGCGATATCATTGACGACTTGTCCTTTGAGTCCTGCAATGGAAATAATATTGGGCTGTCTGCCAGTCAAAATACTTCCCGGTGAATACATCACATGTAAACCGGTGCCTGTGCCAAACCACATGAAACCGGATGCATCTCTTCGAATTACGCGAATATCGGAGAGTGTAGTGAGAGGACCGCGAATATCATCTGTTTCATCATTTGGCGTATTTTTTTGATTGAAATAGTAAATATTTCCATCGCCTGTATTGGAAGTTGGCGCGCCGAGCCAAACGGTTTTATTATTGTCTATTTCAGCAATGGTGAATTTCTTTCCGGAGATGCTTCCTTGATATGGAATATATGATCCATCGGGATTCTTCTTCACGATCAATGCTCCATCATTGCCTGTGGTGAGGCGTGGAATCCAAACCGATCCATCTCTTTCTTCGGTTACTTTTCCGGATACGGTATAGTCTCCGGCATTGATTGCTAAATTCTTTCGAGCATCATCATCCATCTGCGTGAATTTGACTTCATTGCTTTCAGCCGAACCAATAGCAAAGCCATTTCCGAAGCTTCCGATCCACATTGTACCATTGCTCATGGCTTGCAATGCATTGAAACGAGTATTGCCGAGTGCTTTGGCTCCAAAAACTTCTGCTCTATTGAAATTCTTCCAATCATTTCCGTTGAGGACTCCCACATATCCTTCATCCATATTCACCCAAAGACTGGAGGCATTATCCACCGCAAGAGCCCCATATTTGCTACCGGCCGGAGTATTTGGAAGGATTGCTTGAAAGCTTCCATTATTGAGATGTCCAATTCCTCCTGTATTCTGCATCACTGCGATAGAACCATTTTCCAAATGATGAAATCCATTATTTGTGATTACAGGCAAGCCGGGTAGAATTGTATTTGAAGGATATTGGAAGATGCCATTTGGATTGCCATAATAGATGATGCCATTATATACAGAGATATCTTTCAATTGCGATTTAAATCCTATATCAAGTGATTCAATCCCACCTGAACGGATTCTTTTCAGAGCATCAAATTCAGCATACAGAATTGCATCACCATCTGAAATCATGTCATAGATCGTTTCAGTATTGAGTACTTTCCATGAAGTGACTTCTTGCAATGTTGCATTGATGCTAGCTTTTGCGAGACCTTTCTCTGTTCCCACCCATAATGTGTCTTGAAGAATAGCCAAACTTCCAATGGAAGTACCACTTGGAATTGTACCAATGAATTTGATCCAATCACCGGGAATGGTCCCTTGAAATTTCATGATACCGAAATCACCGGCGCAATAGGTTATGCCTTTATGAAAAGCGAAAGTGCGAATCCGTTTTGAAGCAATACCTTGCGGTTGAGCTGTGAGGATTGCTGTGATGCTTGTCCAGGATTTGTTTTGAATATCAAATATGACAATAGCACCATTTTCGGCACCTGCCCAAATGGTTTGCATGGAAGAATCATAAGCGATTGCCGTGATGGTGGAAGTGAGCAAAGTGGAATCACTCACGCGCCAATATTCATTGGTACCTTTCTTTGTATCATAAGAAAAAATGCCCCCCTTTGTGCCAGCATAGACAATATCTTTTGCACTTGTGATTGCATTCACTGCATACATGGATGACATATTCTGCCATTGATTGACAAGTTGAGCTGATTGTGAAAATGCATTGATAGAACAGAGGACAATGTAGAACAATGCATTTGTATAGAAGGAGTGAATCATAAGGATCAGTGATGATTGTACATAGGGTTCCCCGAAGTCTTTTTTAGCAATATACCATGTGCTTTAAATTCCTCCAAGTGCAAAAAAAAAGCGACCACCGAAGTGGTCGCTTTAAGAGACTTATCAAACTTTGAATACATTCTAGGTTTGATACTCAGGTCTTGGATTAGTCTTGAGCAACTACTCTCCAAGCTCCACTCACATATACGAAGCAACCTACTTCATTAACATTTAAACTTACTGTAGCAGTAATCTGAGTTACAGTCGGAGCAAATACCCAAATGATAGTCCCTTCTTCTGTTGCACCTCCGCCACCAAAGAGTGTTGGATCGAGTGTATTTACACCACCATTATAGATGAATACAGAGCCATTAGCAGGATTGATTGCACCGTTATTTGCTGCTGATACGACATTACTTTGCAATCTTCCGGTGAACTTCACACCACCTGCACTTGCAATAAGACCAGTACCTGCTGTTACTGTTTGAGATGCATTGATAGTACCGCTACCACCTTGCGCTGAAATTGAACCATTAGTTGTTTGAATAGTACCTGTTCCAGAAGCTGTCAAACCAGTGGGAGATGAAATCAAACCTGTAGCAGTAATGACTCCACCTGCAGTTACATTACCTGTTGTTGCAGCGATATTTCCAGCTGATGAAGTAATATTGCCAGCAGCTCCAATCGTTGTACCCGCAGAAATTGAGGAACCTGCACTAACTGAACCAATAGTGGCAGAAATATTTCCTGTGTTAGAACGAATATCATCATCTGCTATGATATCACCTCCACTAGAAGTTATATCATTTCCAACAGTCAAGTCTGTTCCTGCTCCGGATAAGGTTACATCATTATTAAATGTAGTGGCTGTTCCAGCACTGATTGTGAATGTTGTACCGGTTACTGAGAAAGGACCACGAACAATTGTACTAGAAGGACCGGCAGCATTTCCAAGCTCGGTTGCATTTGTTCCGGTTCTATTAATGTAAGAGTCACCCAATACATCGAGTCCACCTGCGGTTGCAACTAGACCTGCTGCTGCTTGAATTGTACCACCGGCAGTAAGATCATCACCTAATGTGATATCATCATTAACATCCAAGTCGTTTCCTGCACCTGCCACTGCGATGTTTCCATTTGCAGTTAGTACTGTTCCGCCAACAAGCCCACCACCACCAAACACTGCTGTACTTGAAGAAATATTATCAGCCACAGAAAGATCATTTCCTGCACCAATAACATTCAAGTTACCTGTAACATTTGCACCACCATTCAATGAGGCAAGTCCAGTTACACCAAGTGTGCTACTTGCAGTCAATGTTGTAAAGGCACCAGAGCTTGCTGCTGATGCACCAATTGCTGTTCCATCAATCGCACCACCGTTGATGTCAACATTTGCATGTGTTGACAGACCTGTTGATGTCAATGAAGTGAAAGTACCTGCTGCTGAAGATGTACCACCAATAACTGTACCATCAATTGCACCACCATTAATGTCAACAGTGGCAAGTGTTGATAAACCGTTTACACCAAGTGTGCCACCTACAGTTAGATTTGCTCCAACACCGACTAAAGTAATATCATCTGAGAATGTTGAAGTACCAACAACATCTACATTGCCATTTACTGCAAGAGTGTTTCCAGCTAAAGTTGCGCCACCTAGACTTAATGTTGAAGCAGTTGTTGCTGCAGCGCTCAATGTCGTAAATGCACCTGTGCTTGCAGTAGTTGCACCAATCGGTGTAGAATTAATCGAAGAAGCCGTTGTTGCACCAAGTGAAGTAGCACCTGTTGAAGTTAATGTGGTGAAAGTACCTGCTGCTGCAGAAGCACCTCCAATCACAGTACCATCAATAGTACCACCATCAATGTCAGCTGTTGGGGCTGTCAATGAAGTTGTTGCAGTCAATGTTGTGAATCTACCAGTTGAAGCTGTTGTTGCACCAATCGGAGTTGAATTGATTGATGTAGCTGTTGTTGCACCAAGTGTTGAAGTACCTGCAGTTTGGTTGATATTATTTGTGAATGTAGATACACCATTTGCAGTCATTGCACCATCAATAACAGTTGTGCTCAAGCCATTACCAATTGTAGTAGTTGCAGAACCGCCTGTATTGATATTGGTAGCACCGGTAATATTAGTTGCTCCAGTTACATCTAATGTACTTGTCAATGTGGTTGCACCATTTGCAGCCAAAGTTGTGAATGCACCTGAACTTCTTGTCGAAGCACCTATAGGTGTACTATTGATAGATGTTGCACTTGTTGCACCAAGTGTTGTTACACCACTAGATGTTAGAGTGGTAAAGGCACCTGTATTTGCAGATGTATTTCCAATAGGTGTAGAGTTAATAGATGTAGCACTTGTTGCACCCAATGTTGTTGCACCACTAGATGCCAAGGTTGTGAATGAACCGGTGCTTGCTGTGGAATTTCCAATTGGTGTATTATTGATTGAAGTTGCTGTAATAGCGCCAGCACTCAATGTACCAAGAGTTGTTGTTCCAGTAACACCAAGAGTTCCACCAATTGTTGTATTACCGGCTGAAGTAACTGTGAAATTATCAACTGAAGGTCCTGAAGTTCCTACAACGAAGTTAGCATTGCGAACAGAAGTTGCACCATTTGATGTCAAAGATGAAACTGTTGTTGCGCCTGCACCAAGTGTGCCAGAAACTGTAGCATTTCCTGTTACTTGTGTTGTACCTGTAATATTAGCACCACCAGTTGTAACTGTCAATCCATTACCTGCTGTAATACCTTGTGCAGCGCTGATTGAACCGCTTGCACCATTTGCAGTAATAGAACCATTGGTTGTTGAGATATTACCTGTTGAAACAACCAAACCACCTGCGATATCTGCACCACCATTTGCATCTAGTGCACCAGTGAGTGTTGTAATTCCACCAACAGAAAGATCTGTACCACCACCACTCAATGTGACGTCATTGGAGAATGTTGAAGTTCCTGTTACACCAAGTGTACTTCCAAGTGATGTTGCTCCGTTTACAGTTAATGTACCTTGAACTGTTGTTGCAGAACCAGCACCTGTTGAATTACCAATCAAAGTGGCTGAAGTACCTGTTGTATTGATATTAGTTGCACCGAGTATTGTAGTTGTACTTGCAGCATTACCAATATTTGTACCTGTTGCACTTGCACCGGTATTGATATTGGTTGTTCCAGCGATTCCTGTTGCTGCCAATGTTGTAGTACCAGTGACACCAAGTGTACCTTGAACTGTAGTTGCTGAACCTGCACCTGTTGAATTACCAATAATTGTAGCTGATGTACCTGTTGTATTGATATTCGTTGGACCAACTACTGCAGTTGTACTTCCACTATTACCAATTGTTGTATTCAATGAACCAGTAGTATTGATGGTTGTCGTACCAGCAATCGTAGTTCCGCCTGCATTCAATGTACCAGTTGTGGTATTGCCTGTTACAGCAAGATCATCATTCACAGTCAACTCTGCACCGGGTGCTGCTGAACCACCACCGATGACTGCTGAAGGTGCTGCCCAAGCTGCTGTTGTTAATGTACCGGATACTGTGAGATTGCCTACGATATCAGTATTGCCATTGATGTCAACACCACCGCCAACACCACCACCATTGATGGTTGTGATTGCGTTTGTATTACCAAGTGTAGTTGTTGTTGTGTTTGCACCGGCATTGATGGATGTTACACCATTTGATGTTACACCGCCATTCATTGTGGTCAAACCTGTCAATGTTGTTGCACCGCTCACAGCAAGTGTTCCGCCAACTACAGTATTACCTGATGCATTTGCAACTGAGAATCTTGTAGCACTTGGAGAATTATCGATGATTGTGAAATCACCATCTGCAATAGTCACATTATTGTTCATAGTGGTTACACCATCAACATTTAATGTGGTATTGAGGTCAGTTGCACCATTTGCGGTTAGTGTACCGGTTGTTGTAGCACCTAGTGTTGTTGTACCAGCATTCAATGTTCCGGTTGTTGTATTACCTGAAACATCTGCATTTCCATTTACATCAAGTGAAAGACCTGCGCCTGCATTTGCAACTGTTAATGTTGACAATGCTGAGTTATTGCTTGCAGATACTTCACCATCTACTGTTAACTCTGTATTAGCTACAGGCGTAGTACCACCAATCACAGTGCGACTTGTAGAACTACCAATTGTTGTTTGTGTATTACCTGTTGTATTGATATTGGTTGCACCAAGAACTGTAGTTGTACTTGCTGAGTTACCAATATTTGTACCTGTTGCACTTGCACCGGTATTGATATTGGTTATACCAGCAATTCCTGTTGTACCGGCGATGCTTGCACCACCTGCAGAAACTGTAAGACCACCTGTTGTTGCTACCAATCCGCTACTTGCTGTAATTGTACCGGCTGTTGTTGAGATATTACCTGTTGATACAGTCAAACCACCTGCTACATCTGCTCCTGCATTTACATCAAGGATAGCACCATTGACAGTTGCACCTGCGCTAAGTGTGGTTGCTCCTGTTACACCGAGTGTACCAGCAACTGTAGTTGCACTTGCAACATTACCGATTGTAGTATTTGATGTACCTGAGTTATTGATGAGTGTAGTACCTACAATTGTCGTTCCACCTGCATTCAAAGTACCAGTTGTGGTATTACCGGTAACATTAGCTGATGCCAAAGTTGTTGCTCCAGCAGCCAATGTTCCTGTAACTACTGTATTTCCTGCATTCAAAGTACCAGTTGTTGTGTTACCAGTAACATTAGCTGATGCCAATGTCGTTGCACCTGCATCCAATGTACCATTGACAACTGCCTCACCATTTACGGTAAGTTCTGCTAGTCCAGACGCTGCGCCACCACCGATAACTGTTCTGCTGGATGTACTACCAATTGTTGTTTGAGTATTACCTGTTGCATTGATATTGGTTGCACCAAGAACTGTTGTTGTGCTTGCTGCATTACCAATATTTGTACCTGTTGCATTTGCTCCAGTATTGATATTCGCAGTACCATTCAATGTTGATGTGCCATCGACATTTACAGTTCCATTGAAGTCAGAATTGCCATTTGCTGTCAATACTGTTCCTGCTGTCAATGAACCACCACCGATAACTGCTGTGCCTAGAGCTGCTGCTCCAGTTACTGTAGAGCTACCTGTTGTCAATGCACCTGTTACTGTTGCAGATGACATTGTTGTAGCACCTGTTACACCGAGTGTACCAACAAGTGTTGTGTTGCCATCAACATTAAGATTTGCATCAAGATCAGTATTGCCATTTACATTTAATGTACCGCCAATAACGGTTGCGCTAGTACCGGAACCCATTCTGGTTGTTGCTGCACCAGTTCTATTGATGTCAGTTGGACCAAGAATTGTTGTTGTGCTTGCAGCATTACCAATATTTGTTCCTGTTGTATTAGCACCTGTATTAAGGTTTGTTGTTCCATTTGTAACGAGTGCTGCTACTGCTGTTGCAGGATTACCATTCAATGTTGTTCCGTTCTGAACCAACAATCCTGTATTGAGAGTAGATGTACCATTAACGATGATATCGTCACCAATGATTGCATTCTCATCAACAACAAGAGTTTTTGTTCTTGTGTCAAGCCACACTCTCAAGCTTTGATCAGTTGTAATGTCACCACCGACTTGTAAGTCTTCAGCGATTTCAAGATCATGAATGAATGTTGGATTGTTTGCACTACCAATGAATGTTGAAGGCAATGTTACAGCTGAACCACTTGTATTGATGGTTAATTGACCTTCGATTGAAATTGAATTTCCATCTCGAGCAATTATTGAGACATTTCCACCATTTGCAGAGTTACCAATGATTGTATTACCGGCTCCGGTATTATTGATATTGGTATTACCTGTGATGGTATTGGCTGTTGATGCCAATGGGCTAGCAACAAGATTGGTACTACCGGCTACAGACAAACCATTTGTGATGGTTGTTGCACCTGCATTCAATGTACCGGTTGTTGTATTGCCAAGTGTTGTTGTACCAGCTGTTTGATTGATATTACCGGCAAATTGTGAAGCACCGTTTACATCAAGCGCACGACCTGAACCTGTATTTGACATTGCAACAGTTGTTGCTGTACTATTATTGTTAAATGCTGCGGCTTGACCTGCTGCATTTGTGTTTTGTACTGTAAGTGTAGGTGCGGTATTATTTGATGTATATGCAATTTGTCCAGCTGACATAATTCCTGATACACTCAAATTACCAGTGATTGCTGTATTACCAACGATATCTGTATTACCATTGATATCTACTCCACCACCTACTCCACCACCACCATTGATGGTTGTTACTGCATTGGTATTACCAAGTGTGGTTGCTGTATTATTTGCACCAGCATTGATAGTTGTTGTACCATTTGCTGTAAAGCCACCATTGATTGTACCACCACCATTGATTGTACCACCATTATTGATAGTTGCTCCATTATTAACTGTTGCACCACCATTCATGGTTGTTGCACCGGTCAATGTTGATGCGCCATTTACACCAAGTGTGCCACCTACAGAAAGATCTGTACCTGCACCTGACAATGTAACATCATTGGAGAAGGTTGATGTACCTGTTACACCAAGTGTGCCACCAACTGTGGTATTACTTGTTACACCAAGTGTACCACCTACTGTGGTATTACCTGTTACACCAAGTGTGCCACCAACTGTGGTATTTCCTGTTACACCAAGTGTGCCACCTACTGTGGTATTACCTGTTACACCAAGTGTACCACCTACTGTGGTATTTCCTGCTACACCAAGTGTGCCACCTACTGTAGTTGCACTTGTGCCGCTACCGATTGTTGTATTGCTTGCACCTGTTGTATTTATATTAGTTACACCTGTTACAGTTGCGCCATTTGCAACTGTAGCACCGCCATCAACATTCAAAGTACCATCGAGGTCTGTATTACCGGTAGTGTTTAATGTACCAGTGATAGTTGTTGAGCGCAAACCTGCTGTACCGGCTGTTTGTGTGATAGCTGCATTGAAAGTTGATGCACCATCAACATTTAATGTTGTATTAAGATCAGTTGCAGCATTTGCTGTAAGTGTATTGGTGGTTGTATTACCAAGAACAGTTGTACCTGCATTCAAAGTACCGGTTGTGGTATTACCTGTAACATTTGCAGAAGCAAGTGTTGTAGCACCTGCATTCAATGTACCAGTTGTGGTATTACCAAGTGTGGTTGTACCTGCAGTTTGATTGATATTATTTGTGAAGGTTGAAACACCATTTGCTGTCAATGGGCCATCAACAATTGTTGTGCTGAGCGCATTACCAATTGTTGTTGTAGATGATCCACTTGTATTCACATTTGTTGCGCCTGTCACATTGGTTGCTGCAAGTGTTGATTGACCTGTTGCATTCAATGTACCGGTTGTTGTTCCAGTAGTTGCATTCAATGTTGTTGTGGTTGTTCCACCATTCAAGCTTGTTGCGCCTGTTACTGTTAGAGTTCCACCAACTGATGCATTATTTGTTACAGCTGCAGAAGCAAGTGTTGCTGCACCTGAATTTAATGTTCCTGTTGTTGTATTACCTACAGTAACTGTACCACCGCTTTGATTCAAATTACCATTGATAGTAGTTGAACCAGAGCTCAATGTACCAGTGGTAGTAGCACCAAGTGATGTAGTACCAGCATTGAGTGTTCCTGTTGTTGTATTGCCAGTAACATTCAATGATGTCATTGTTGTTGCACCGGCTGTAATAGGTCCACTAATTGTTGTACCACCAACTGTATTACCAATGTTAGTTGCAGCTGTACCTGTAGTGTTGATATTTGTGGTACCAGTTACACCAAGTGTACCATTGATCGCAGTATTACCTGCATTCAAAGTACCTGTTGTTGTATTACCAGTTACTGTTGCATTACCATTTACTTGTGCACCGGTTGTTGTCAATGTTCCGGTATTGGTATTACCAGCGATTGTTGCACTTGCAGCTGATACATTGTCACCGATGATCGCATCATCTGCTACTGTGATATCATTACCTGCACCTGCTACTGTCAATGCACCAGTTGTTGTTGTACCAAGTACTGATGTACCTGCATTCAATGTACCAGTTGTTGTATTGCCTGTAACATTTGCTGATACTGAATTCAATGTACCGGTTGTTGTATTGCCAAGTGTAGTTGTACCGGTAGTTTGTGTGATATTACCTGCAAAAGTAGTTGCACCTGAAACATCAAGAGCACGACCGGAAGCATTTTGATTTGTAATGGCGACTGCAGGATTTACAGCACTATTATTATTAAATGATCCAGCTCCACCAATGCCTGTGTTTTGAACAGTCAAAGTAGGAGATGCTTGATTTGAAGTATACGCAATTTGACCTGCAGAAAGAATTCCACTTACTGCCAAGTTGCCATTCATTGTTGTGTTACCATTAACAGTTGTTGGTCCAACAAGTGTAGATCCACCTGTTGTATTACCAATTGTTGTAACTGCAGCACCGGAAGTATTGATATTTGTTGTTCCAGTAACATTTGTCACACCATTGATGGTAGCACCATTGTTGATAGTAGCACCATTATTAATGGTTGCCCCACCAATCACAGTTGCACCATTTGTTGCTGTCAATGCACCTGCAACTGTTACAGCTGCACCGGCACCTGTTGCATTACCGATAGTTGTAACTGCATTGCCGGAAGTATTGATATTTGTTGTTCCAGTAACATTTGTTGCTGCAAGTGTCGATGTACCTGTTACTCCAAGTGTACCATTAACTTGAGCACTTCCTGCTGTCAAGGAACCTGTTGTTGTATTTCCAGCTACATTTGCTGATGCCAAAGTTGTAGCACCTGCGTTCAATGTACCATTGATTGTTGTTGGAGCATTTGCAGTTAATGAAGAACCTACGATACTTACTCCATTTCCTGTATTACCAATATTGGTTGCATTGCCAACTGCAGTTGAACCTGTATTGATATTTGCACCACCATTGATTGTGGTTGTTCCTGCATTCAATGTACCTGTTGTTGTGTTGCCTGTAACATTTGCTGATGCCAATGTTGAAGCACCTGCATTCAATGTACCGGCAACAACTGTATTACCTGCATTCAATGTACCAGTTGTGGTATTACCAAGTGTTGAAGTACCTGAGGTTTGACTGATATTACCGGAAACTGACATCGCAGCTGCGCCATTTGTTGACGCAATGCTAACAGCAGGTTGTGTACTTCCAGAAGAAACGCTGATTGCATTTCCATTGGAGTTTGGTGCCATTGTTACAGAGATACCAGGTGTTGTATTATCAGCATTTCCACGAGTCTTGTTAATTGTTAGACCTTCACCACGACCATTTTGTGTTACTGCAATAGCAGCTGCACTTGTAGATGTCGCATTTGACGGATTACTATTTACTGCAATTGCAGAACCAAGCGTTGACTGATTAACTGCAATTCCTGTAGCGCTTGCTGTTGCACCTGTATTAGCCGCATTAACAACAACACCAGTGCCTGATGTGGCATTGTGTGTAATATTCGCTGTTACAGCTGAATTTGTTGTTGATGCATTAATTGCTGTACCGGTCAAGCTTGTTGCATTTAAAGCATTACCTGTGCTGCTTTGAGCGCTGATACCTGTACCACTTCCTGTATTTACACCGGAAAGTGCTGTACCTGTATTTGAATTGATGAATTCACCTGTGTTACCTGGACCTTGATTTGTCAATCTGAACATTGTACCTGCGAGGTTCACTGTTTCATCAATTGGGAAATCAAGTGCATTATTTGGTGACCACTGAAGTGAATTGCTTGCAGCATTATAGCGAAGCACATTGCGATTTGAAGTAGGAGCATTCAACCAACCTTGTGTTCCACCGGAACCATTGTCTGTTGAAGTACCCATGAGCAAGCGATTCAAACCAACAGCACTTGTTGTATTTGCGCCTGCATTTGTTTCAGTTGCGAATGTTGAAGGTGTAAGTTTTCTCCAGCTTACTGAAGTACCATCCCAGTGCAATGATTGATGTGCAGCAGTAGGTGCATTCAACCACTCTTGTGAATTTGCGCCTGTTGCCATGAGCAATTTGTTGGCACCTGCTGTTGTTGAACCTGTATTGAGGTCAACAGGAGCGATTGTACCATCAGCAATTTTACCTGTCGTTACCGCACCGTCTGCAAGATCTGCAGTTACGATTGTTCCATCAAGAATTGTTCTGGAGGAAACTGCGCCTGTTGCAAGTTTTTGCTCGATTACTTGTTGATCACCAATATGAACTGTCTTAACAGCACCAACCGCAATCTTTGGATTGGGGTAAAATGCTGTCAGATCTCCACCTGCAGGGCCTGTCGGTGGAAATGTCAAATTAGCTGAGAAATGTCTTTGTTCGATTGCGCCATCAGCAATTTCTGCTGATCCAACCGCACCTGCTTTGATTTCAGGATTTGGGTATGTACCATCCAAATCTCCGCCTGCAGGGCCTGAAGGAGCAGCTGTACCTGCTGTTGTAGCAAAAGTCGCATTTGCTGCATTTGCCGCATTCGCTGCATTGTATGCAAAATCTGCTGAGAATGCATATGGTGTAGTTGTCATCTTCATACGAGGCATTTTCACGCCTTGATATTCAACTTCCAACCAATATCCTTCTTTGAAATCTGCAATTGATTTGTCGATAGGAAGCTTTTCACCAATCACTGTTGAGAATGCACCACCTACTGTGTTGACTGAAATAGGCTCAGCATGTACAGGGGCACCACCGGTTGCAGTTGTATAAAGTGAAACTTGAATTGAATGTGGTCCATCAGCTACAGGTGTATTGTCTTGCTTAAGCAACATTCCCTGAAAACTCATAAACTTAGGTACTTGCGCCTCAATGTTACTTACAGGCAGAGCAAGTGCGCTCGTGGCGGCAAGGCCAACAAGAAAACTTTTTCTCATGCTAAAAACTCCGAAGAATTATATAAAATTTAATCATCATTATTACTTGACAAGCATCATTGGCACACGTGCCTTTAGTACTTGACCATTGAGTGTAAGTGACATTTCACATACATAGTTACCTGCACCTACATCAGAACCCGCATCATCCTTTGCATCCCACTGAATTGAATGATTGCCTGATTCCATGAACTCATTGTTTACAAGAGTTCTAATCTCACGACCAACCATGTCAACAATACGCATCATCATTGGTGCGCTTTGTGGTACAGTGTAATTGATCGTTGTTAACATTGTAAAAGGGTTTGGATAGTTCGAAATCAAACTTGTACCAGAAATAGAAGGAGTATTCTCATCAACACCAGTTATTCCTGCATTTACAGGACCCCAAAAACCTACATAAAGCTTATTGCCGTTCGCTTCAACCATGCCGGCAACATACTGACCGATAGTGGCATGCATCTTCATGCCATTACCTACATCAGCTGAAATCACCCCTCCACCACCAATAACCCATCTATTGCTGATAGATTGAGCATTGAGGTCTTGAGATGTGATGCCAAAACCTGTGAGAAATAAAAACACAGACAGAGTGCCTAATAGTGTTTTCATGTGAACTCCTAATAAATAAATTATTAAAACTAAAAATTTCAATTACTTACAAATTTCTGCATGCGAACTTTACTTATAATCGCATGTGTTGGCTAATGAATTAACTGCAAAAATCATTCCAAAGTGTATTTCACTCGGTTGATTTAAAATATTTACAATTATTCACACTTTTGCGCAAAAAAATCAATTCGGAAAAGCTTTTTTTGGATTCATTTCGTCAGAAATTTCAACCAAAACGAGCAATTTCACGCCAGTTTTCCACATAAGCTAATGTCTTCTGAATCAATAACTTACATCAAATACAGTGGGTATTTGAGACAAAATCTTGACCTTCATGGACTTTTAGCATCATACCAAAATACAAAATTCACAACAACTACAAAAGAATCCATGGTATTAATAAACCATAACGATGTCCATTGGAAGCGAATTTGTGTACGAGCTAGAAAAGAATTGCATGATGCAGATTGTCAGATTAATGACAGTGTGTGCAAACTTTTCCACAGTCTTTATTCACATATGTATTGAGTTTTAGGCTCACAAATGATTACATATATCATGCCAAAAGTCATTTCTTCACTTTTTTCTTCTCTTGACTTGGCTGTATATAACCACTTTTTCTAATCTTTTCTCTTGATGTTTGATCAATACCGGCATCCAAAAGGTTATTTAGAATCTGAATATTCCTCTCTTTTGAGCCGGTTGTAATTTCATTGATCAGTATATCAATAATTTTATTCTGTCTTTTTACGGGGTTTTTGGAAATCAAATTGGCTATGTCCTTAACCTTAATGCTCGTATCAGCATATATGAGCAAGAAAGCCAGCACATCTTTTGCTTTTTCCGGCGACTTTCCTTCAAATATGGTTGTTAAAAGCCCAAGACTTACATTACCCGATCCTCTAATCCCCATGATTGCACTATTTCTAATGATCTGAGCTTCCTCAAATAATGCGCTTTGCAATAATTCAATCACATTCGACGGAAGAATTTTTCCGATTGAATATGCAGCTGAAGCCCTCACCATCGACTCTTCATCTTGTAATCTATGCGACAAGACCTCCAATACCGAATCGGACAATTCTCCAATTTCCCCAATTTGCTTGGCAGCTATGGACCTGATGCGCCAATTTCCATGGTCTAGCAAGGATACTATCATTGGTATTCCAGATTTGAGCTTCAATTTAGCCAACATGCTCAATCCTAAACCAATGACTTCGCTACTATCATCTTCACATGCCCGCAATAAAGATGCTTCCACTTCCATGGGATATGCTTTATGTAATTGAGGAATTATTTGTTCTAGCGCCAATCGCTCGCGTGGCATTTGAGTACCATATTTTTCCTCACAATAGGATAAAGCAGGAAGTCCAAGGGCAATCAATTCCTTTCTTGCTGTTTCAACTCCTGTTTGATATTTCTGGGGTGCGGCTGATGCGCGGATAAAAATGGAGTCAATTGATGACCAAACATATCCGAAATCCGTTTCAGAAATAGTTGAATCCGCTCTTTCAGATGTCAAATTGACGGCCTTTTTGTCCATAAATCCAAATTCACCATCCAAGAATAAACCGAAAGTGGATCGTTTTTGCATGGAATTATTTCGATTCTGATTTCCGTAGATGTCATTTCCACCACCATCTGCAAAGATTCCAATCATTCCATAATTTCTTCTGAAATCAGAATATCCCATTGTATTGTTTGGATTCCTCGCGATATATGAATCATCTCCCATGAGATCCGTGAATAAAGAAATTGCATTTGCATTACCTGCTCCTAAAGACAAACTCTCCACTGTATAGGAATCATTTCCTTGTTCATCAATCAACAAACCAACTGCAATATCATGTCCACAACCCTGCGAAACTCCATGGGATGTATAGGTGTCATTTCCAGATGCATCCCATAATAATCCTTGAGCCAGATGCACCCCCGATCCTTGAGCATATTGATGGGCTTTGTACATGTCGGATCCTTGAAGATCTATCAAACCACCGAAGCCATACCAATAGCCGGTGCCCTGACCATAGATATCGGCTACATATACATCATTTCCCGAATGCTCAATCAATAATGCCAATCCACCCGAAGCGATGGGTCGATAACCCAAGGCCGCACCTTGAGCAAATGATTCAAAGTGATCATCATAACGCAGAAAATCCTGAAATGGACTCGCGCAGATATAGGAATCATTTCCGGCATGATCTGTAAGAATTCCAATGCCACGAGTTCCGGCAAATGCTTGACCATGTGCATGAATTGCATAATGGTCATTTCCCTGAACATCTTGCAAAATCCCAATCCCGAAAAAACCCATTCCTTGGGTATTGGTTTTGGAAGAATAGGAATCCATGCCAGACCTATCATGTACATATCCAATACCGAATACACCGGCACCAAGCGAGAAATTTTCGCCGGAGTATACATCGTCACCGGACAAATCATGAAGTATGCCGATTCCGAAATATCCGGAACCCAATGAATAATCTCCCCCTCGATAGGTGTCATTACCGGACAAATCAACAATGCATTGAACAGGATGTAATAAAGCTTCCTTTTTACCGCCGGTGATAGCATACATATCGTTTCCACCGGGATCCAGAATCAATACATAATTGCCTTCATATATATCATCGCCATAGGTGCCAATGGCAATTTTACCATATGGTGTATTCAACCTTAGTGGCTTTAATTCTCTCTGATATTCATCAGATAATCGTTCCGACAACGAAATAAGATGAGGATATGATGCGATGAGTGACAATCCATATTCGATGATTTCTTTTGGTGATTCAGCACGACTAAAAAAGCGTTTTGCCAAATCAACACCTTCAATCTCGGATTGCTTGAGTGCATAGAGTGAGAGATTTGCCGATTCTTCAGAGAGCATCAATAATGAGTCAGCATGATGAAGAAGCAATGTATCTTTCAATAATCTTGAACGAGCACTTGCAGTATTTTTAATAACTGTAAGAATTGGTCCGAGATATTGTCTGATGATGATTGCATTGGCAAAACTCGTTACAGATTCCAATTGATGACCAATCATTTTGTCTATTTCACGAGCTGTTATTTCATTGTGTAAATAACGAGGAGTGTATTCACCAAGATAACCATCCTTCATCAATTGCATAAACCATTGATCTGTGCTATCTCGCAATGCTTTGTTAATTCCTTGAATATGCAATTGTCCGATTGAACCCATTAATAATGGATTCTCGAATAGTGATATTTGCAATGGCGAACGATGCTTATCGGGTTTTACGATATCATGGGGCATGGATAAATCGATTCGCTTCATATCCAACGAATGCATACTCGAATCAAGCAATTGCATAAATGAAGGTGAGAATCCTTGTCCATAACTCATGCCGAATGTACAGCAAAGCATGATAAGACAGAGAATGATGCGTGGTGAATTCATGATTGTGATATTATTCTTTTGATGCAAGTTCCAACAATTGCTCCTGAGATAAACCATGCGTTTCGCATATTGCTCTAAGACTTTGCCATGTATAAATTCCTGTTGCATGTCCATCACCCCAAGTTGCTTGCAATCCATAATTTCCTACAGGAGTAAGTGCTGTAAGTTCATTCATTCCGGGTTTGAACATCTTGATTCCTACAAATACTTTCTGTCCCATGATTTCTTCACCTTGGCATCCCGCGCAAGGACATTGATCACGCAAAGTTTCAAGCATGATCGTGGAAGCTGTTTTGTCATTCCATTCGATATGTAATAGATATTGCTTGGGTCTTGAGATTGATGTGGGTGTCAACATTGTAATTCAAATATTATAGAAAAAAGATCATGACATATTCAATTAGCCAAAGTATCGGAAATGCAAGTGCAAATAAGGTCATCGAACCGAGATATTTTTTGTACTGCGCATAACCAAGCATCATTGCAATCAATAGAAATGGAATCATCGGCTCATGATATCGAGGAGTTCCAAAAAATATTGCACAAGGAACAATCATTCCTATAATAATTGCAATATTTCTCATTCCCTGATTCTGTTGCAAAAGTATTTTTCCATGCGATACACCTAAAAACATGACAAATCCACCTGGTATCATAAGTAAATATGACCACCAAGGAAGATTCTGCATTCTCTCGCGATATGTATTTCCTTCTATCCGAAAACTTTGCAATGGAAGATAAGCATCTGATGCAAAGAGAAATGCCATTTTCTTTGGAATGAGAAGTAATGAATGCAATGGATCATTCATAATATATTGCATCGCCGATGTGAATGCCGATGCATTGGCTTCAACTTCTGATTGTCCATCAAAGCGTTGCATTTCATCCACAAATTTATATGAACCATTTGCTTCTGGATTATGTCCGATGAATAAGTTGATTCCTGTATTCGATGCAATCATCGGTGCCCCAAACACATATGTGTTTCTAATCATCCAAGGAAGAATTGCAATGATGATTCCACTTGCGAATGCAATAATGGTTTTCTTTTGATTGTCTTTCACAATATCATGAATCAAGATTGCAATCACGGAGAATACCATGATTGGTCTTGTCAAAACTGCGATGCCCCAAAACAATCCTTCGATGATTCGCGAGCGCGTGCCTTGAAAAGCGATATGGATGAATACACTCATCAGCATGCACATGATTGCAAGTGGTTCAGACATGAATGTCATTGATTGCATCCATGTCATCGGCAAAAGAAGATACAGTGTCGATCCCGCATATGAAATTGCATTACCGGCATCATGCTCTTTGAGAATCAGTGCAATCAGTAATGCTGAAATTGATACAAGCAATGATTGTAAGGCATAACCGAATATTGTACTCGGCCATATCATATAAAAGAGCGAAAGTAATGCAGGGAAACCGATGGGTCGATATGCAGTTGGAAATCCATTTGCGGTATATGCATGAGTTTCTGCCAAACGTAAAGCATGCTCATGATAATCGAGTGCATCGGATTGAGGGATTGGTGAAATCATAATCGAAAGAATGACATGCGCGATGAATCCCAATGCACCAATGAGCATTAGAATTCTTATGAATTTGTGATCATATCGAGAAAACAGAAATTTCATGGGCATGAATGAGAAACAGGGAAATACCGCGAGGCATTTCCCTGTTGTTAATCTTCAAAAAAAGAAGCTTATGGAATATTACCAATCAGCGAGAAGCGCATGGTATTTCCGAGTGGGTGATTTTCTTCTGTTGGAATCACGAAGCTGAAATCAAGATTGAATACATCATAACGAATACCTGTACCAACCGTGAAGAATTTTCTATTGCCGATTGATGCCGGTTCAGAAAAGTATCCACCGCGCAATGCGACAACTTGTTCATACCAATATTCTACACCGAATGATGTTTCTATACCACCTCTTTCCCAAGCGGTGACAAAAGAAGTTGGAATTGGATCATTCACCAAACTATCACGACGAACAAGTAATTTTGCCATATCGAAAGCAAATGTCAACTTATTGAATTCATCTTCGAGAACTGTAACTGCCGTTCCGATGCGAAGTGTTGTTGGGAGCGGATCCGATACATTGATATAGGTAACTTTCGGACCGATATTCGCGAGATTGAAACCAAGACCGAATTTATCGCCGAGATCAAGTCCAAACAGATCAAGATTGGTAGGTCTCCAAAGCATGCCCAAATCAAATGCAAGACTTCGACCGATACCATCACCTGTTCCTGTTCCTTGTGCATTTACGGGGGCACCAAGATTTGATTCAATGTATTTTATCTGAAATCCCGCACCGATGTCATCTGCTATCAAAGTTCCATAGCCTACACCAAGTGCATATTCAAAGGAACGAAATGTATTGAGCACTTTACCGCTGAAGTCTGTTCTTTTGAATTCACCTAAATTCATGAGCATGAAATTGGCATTTATTGTCCCTTCGAGTGTAGGCACATATTGACTATAAGCTGCATGTGCATAGAATAAGTCAGCATTGAATTGTGGCAACCATTTGGCATAAGCCAAAGCGACTTTTTTATCATTGGATTTTGTGGTTGCCGGAACTTGAAAACCAAGTCCACCGACATTCCAATGTGTTGCATATATATTGTCCCCCAAACCTGTTCCTGTCTCCCCCATACCATTCGCCCTTGAATCAGGCGAAATTGTGATGAAAGGCACAGCCGCCTGCCCAAAGATCGATACTGTTCCGCTCATCAATGCCAATGCAATCACGATGCTTTTGGCCACAATTGAGTTCTTCATAAGATATTCCATTCTATCAGTGATACTTTGTTTCTATTTGAATCATTGCGTGACAATGACTTTTCCGTGCAATGTGGTGCCCGGTCCATTTTGTTCTTTTACATGCATGACGCAAAGATAGACTCCCATGGGAACCGGTGTTCTTTGCATATCCGTGCAATCCCAGCGATATGTCCAGGTATGCAATTCTTGTTTTTCAAGGGTTTCTTTTTTCATCAATCGACCATTCATGTCAAAAATACGAATTTCAGCTTCTGTGGGAAGTGATTGATTATGAATAAAGCCAATATTCGCAAATTGATTTGTAGGATTTGGATAGACAAATAATCCTTCGGTTATCAAGTTAGAATCATTGTCTGCTAATCTGAAATATGTTTCGGTTTCAGAATAATTATTCCAAATGTCCCATGCTCTCACGCGCACGGAATTCGTTCCTGTCTTGAGATTAAAAATGCGTTTTTGTGCCGTGCCCCTCCGTGCATCGGAAAGATCTGCTTGATATTCCGCGGTGAGATCCACCGGAATTCTGTCGGAATTAAACCAAGCTTCTATATTGTGTCCGATACCCGCACCTGTTGCATTTATTGCCGTATTATCCGAAAGATCCACAATCAACAGTGGATTTCTTCTTACAAGATTACCCGGTTGAAATGTTCTATTGTCCAAATAAATTGCAATTGTTGGTCCATCAGTATCAGGCTCTGATACTGATTCAATACCTCCTACTTTGAAACCTCTCGTGCTTCCTTTTGCTGTCACATCATCTTGTGTATAGGCAAAGCCGAGCATTCTGCCTCGTTTATTTGTGAAGCCGATGTCTTTCGGAACAATGAATGAACCTACAAATTGACCATTCTTGACAGAAAATGTACTTCTTGCCAAAACATTGCCTTGCTCATTGATTGTATGCGTCACATTATCGATTGGATCTTTTACTTTGAGTTCAATATCGCTGTCCTTTACAGTTACAAGAACTGTACCATCAAAGGAATCATCCACGGAATGATTGGAAGCAAGTCTGACTGAACCTGTAACCGTCACTTTTTGCAATGCTTTGATATTGATGATGGAAGAATCCGGAATCGTAGGATCTTCATCCACGAATTTCATATTGATGCTATCAAATGTTATGATATCATTCGGCATTTGCAAATGCAATGCTGGATCACCAAGAATCAGATATTTTTCATCATTGTCACCAAAGAGTTCTTGTTTGGTTTTATACATGGCTTCGCCGATGGATATATATCGACCCATTGTATCACGCGAGAACAGATAGCGATAAAATCTATCACATATCACTGCATTCTCACCGGAATATACAAGTCTTGTCGCGGCAAAAACACCGATTGCTCCACCTCTTTCACTTCTCAATAAATCTTCGGCTCCTGATTCACGCTCTGCATCATCGAAGCGGGCAAAATCACAAGTGGCAGCAGTGAGAAAAAAGAGTTTATCTTTATTCAGCATTTGCGGGATTGTTGTCTCTTTTTCAAAGATGCGCTCATGCGCCCAGAGTCTTGGACTTCCATGTCCGATCCAATTCAAAAGAACAACACCATTATTGTTTATCTCAGAAAGTAGATCTTGTGTGACTGTTGGTTTTCTGCGACCATTCGACACAATTTCCGCGGGGTATTGAGCAAGATATATTTTCTTCAAAATCATGTCTTCAGGAATCGCATCGCGGGCCAATCCTTCCGATTGACTCGTATGTTGCGTTCCTTCGGAACCAGATCCTACCGGTCCATCATCTGCAACCAGACATACTGTTTGTTGCCATGTGCCTTTCACCAATTCTTGTTCATAGTGTTTGATTTTTTCAACAAGATAATTTCCATTATCATTGGAGAGAACCGGCATGCGACCCATGATGATGTCGATCATTCTATCCTTACCTCGCAGACGGGCAAAATAATCATCCACGCAAGCAGAAACTGTTTCTCTATAATATTGCGGGATATCATCTGTTTGATAAGTCGGGATATAATTTGGAATGGTGACTTGTATGTTTTTATAGTCATAATGTCCATCACCCCAGAACATCATATACTTTGGTTTTTTTGTCCAAGAATTCACTGCATGTGCTGCATAATCTCTGATTGCGGTGATATCCTGCATGCCGCATGCAAATTCAGTGTAAATGTCATTTATAGTGACAATCTTCACTGAAACTCCTGTGGATTCTCTATACTCTTTGTATTTCGTTGCTGATTGAATGAGATCCTGATGCGTGATCAATACCATGTCTGCGCCTTCATTGTCAATACGCAAGCCGGCGGGTGTGATCGATTTGATTGATGGATTGACAAATGTCCCGGAAAGAAAATATCTGCGTGGTTGCAATGATGTTTCATTTACTCTGAACACATAAATACCACCAGTTGTAGACACATTTTCTAGTAATTGTGGATGGCGTGGATCAGTGATGTCAAAACCTAGAATTTCCTGAGATGCAAATCTTGACACATTATATTCTGTTCCACCATTTCTCTTCACATCCGAAAATACTTCGAGTTGATTATTCGATGCAGTAAGTGTTCGAGGATAGAGTATTTCAAACCAATCAACAATTGCTGTTGAAGCAATGCCACCTTGTGGACTTTGATAGGAGAATCGTAATACGGAACGATTGTCTTGAGCAATAACGCTTGAAGAGATATTTACTTCACACAAAGGCGTTCCGATTGCTTCGGTATAGTTATAGTAATTATTGAATGGATTCGTGCCAGGTATAGTGACAGCATCGATTTGATTATTCTGTTCACTGACAGTGAGTTGTCCATCTGTCTTTGTTTTGCTAACAACTTTATATCGATATACTACTGAATCAATTCTTGCAAAATCCGTAAGCAAAGTCGTAAATGTTCTTGGAGAAATTGATTCAATCGACTTACCAAACCACACTCTTCCTGAAGGCGCTGAGAATGCATTCATCAATTCTTCTTCATTGAATGTGCGAGACATGAATGTTGAAGGTCTGAATTTCACTGAATCATTTGGAATCGCGGGAATCGCTTGTGCGCGTAATCCGGCAGCACCACCAATGGTAATCAAGTAAGAAGATTCTTTGTCATAAGGATGTGTGAAATGTCTGAAATCAAGATTTTTTCCTGCTTCATCTGTATCTAATCGAAAACCTTTTGCAGGTTCGCCATAGAAATAAATGGCATCGAGTTCGCCATCATTATTTGTTTTGACAATGATTGGCTGTTCGGACATTGTATTTGCCAAAGCTGAGTCAACATTTTCGGGTAGCATTGTGCCACCGAGACCGAATACTTTTATTGTCGTGATCTGATCCTTTCCAACATTGATTCCTGCCGATGCGAGTGCTGATTTATCCAATTTGTAAATGCCCTGTTGATTGACATTCACCTTTGCCCATGGTCCATTGAGTTTCAATGTCTTTGGAATGATTTTGGCAAAAGCAGACTGCTTATCAACTAACCAAGAGCTTGTTTCATTATGGTTAGCGGATATATCTATATCATCAAAACCATCAGCGATTCTCGAGGAATTCATGTTGGATGGATTGAAGATCACAGTGCATTCAATTGTCTTGGGGATTTCTAGTATTCCTGTGATGGCATTTACTCTCAGAGCTTTGATATTCAGATGTGCGATATGCCTATTACGAGCAATTCCCGAATAGGCGATTTCAGCCCAATTGGTTTTGTCTTCGATTGCATAAAGGGTTTCATCAATTCGATGAATGAAGCCTGATATATTCTCAGAATCTTTTACTAGTGTGGGTATAGGTGATATCAAACCTTGGATTTTCTGGATCATTCCGGTTTTACATGAGTGCAATGAAAATTGCTGTTCACCCGGTACTGTTAGAGGAATTGAATAAACGATTTCCGAGGGAGATCCTGGATTTCCCTTTCTGATTGCATGTTTGATTTGCGGAAAAATCGTTGTTTGACCATCAACTGTTTGGATTGTGTCATATCCAATGATTTCGACTTTCAACCGAACAGTGAACTTTTTCAAATCTGATTGAATGATGGCGCTCTTTGGAAGTCCCTGATTGGCCTGCATTCCATTCGAGATGAAAATGCACAGCATGCAAACAATAATCCCCTTGATCATGGTCATTGTATGTATTGCTGACTGTGTCATTGATTCTCCTTACAAAATGTACATGGCGTGGGATGAATGCTGTTCCAATTGTCAGACCGATTAATAAAGGATAAAGTTCCTCGGTCTTGGTGCTTTCATGTCCAACCAAGTGTTAAAAGACATGTATCGTAAGAAGAATAGGCAGTCGCAAATGATGTGGAACAGAATCGCATGCAAATTACCATGCAATGTTTTCACTCACAAAAGAAAAATTTATGCCAAAGTCCTAAAAACATGATTTCAAGTAATAAGTAGCAATTATGAAATGTATTATCAACTCTCTTTATCACATCACACTTTCAAAAGTGTGCAAGTTTTTTCTCACTTGACCTGACACTTTTGGCAGGGCATGTCCAATTTTGTAAGTTTACATCACTAAATAAGCTACCTTCAGGGGTTAGCTCCATGTTATACTGATGAGGCATGTGTTTCTGCCTATGATAATTTCTCTTCTCATTGGCATTGCTGTCGGTTTCGTACTAGCCATTCCACCTGGTCCGGTGGGAGTGTCTGTTATACGCATTGCTTTGAATAATGACAAGAGAGGAGGCATACTCATCAGTATTGGTGCATCTTTGATGGATGTTCTTTACTGTTTGTTGGCCATGTTGTTCACAACGGCAGTCTTCGGTTCAGTTCAGTATTTTTTCGATGAATATCCTTTCGCGATGCTTTTGTTTCAGGGTTGTTGCGTAGCAGCAATGTTCATTTTTGGGCTATTGCAATTCAAAACTCCAAAATTTTCTTCTCAAAGCCCGGAAATGGCTAATAAAATAGCTGTTTCGCCATTGAAGCGGTTAATGGAGCGATTAAAGCATGGGGGTCCATTTTTCCTTGGTATAGCAATTGCTCTAGCAAATATTGCCAATCCCACATTTCTGCCATCATTGGCTTATACCTGCATGTTTGTGCAGCATAGCAATATGATTGCGGTTTCTTCGTTGGACAGCGTCCTATATTCCATTGGATTTGGAATTGGCAACTTTGCATGGATGTATATTCTCCTGCGTGTACTCCTGCATTTCAAGGCCAAATTTTCCGTTGAATTCACGATGCGTATTCAGCGATTTGCTGGTCTCACCATGATTGGAGTGGGGACATACCTTGGTTATCGCGTGATTCTCTTCACGAAATGGCCTGAGATCCTCCGCTTCATATTCTGAAGTCTGTTACAGAATACATATATCGTATGTCGGTCAGATATTGGACCGAATCCCATGACATAGACTTTTTATATACTTTTCAAGGATATAGTATGAATCACAGCCTGAACTCGGTGTTTTTTGCGCTGTTATTCCTCATGTTTTCGGGCTTAAATGCACAAGTCCCGGGCTGGGATTTGGCCAGAAACGGTGGGAATACGCAATCAGACAAAGGGATGTCCATACATCGACATTCACCAAGCATCATTTATGCAGGCGGGTATTTTTCAGGTTCAATCACATTTGGACAATTGAATATTCCCGGAAGTGGAGGTGAGGATGGACTCATGATCCGCTTCAATTCCATTGGCGAAGCAGCATGGGTCAATCGCATTGCGGGTCCCGGAAATGAACGCGTTCTTGCAGTCACAAGCGATGCAGCAGGTAATTATTATGCCACGGGTTACTTCGAATCCACCGCCGGAATTAGCGGTGTATTTTTTGAAAGTAATGGCAATAAAGACTTGTTTATCGCCAAATATTCACAAGGCGGGGTTCTTAGCTGGGTGAGAAATCTCGGAAGTGTCGGTGATGATATGGGAACCGGCGTGACATGTGATGCCTTGGGAAATGTGTATCTCACCGCAACATATTCTGATTCCTTGACCTTTGTCACGAAAACTTTGGATACACTCACTTATGCAAGTGCGGGTGGCAAGGATATCATACTCTTCAAATTTGATCAGCAAGGCAAGATCATTTCTCATGCTCGTGGTGGTGGTTCCGGAGATGATATATCAGCAGACATTCTGCTTCATCCCGCCGGACTTGCATTCACAGGTACATTCTCCGGAAAAGCAGGATTCAAGAATGATACACTAACCTCAAATGGTGCATCTGACATATTTCTAGCAAACTACTCATTGAATACATTTGAACCCCTATGGATCTCAAATATGGGTGGTACCGGCATTGATGCCGGCGATGATTTGTCAATTGACAATGCAGGTAATCTATATCTCGCCGGAATGTCGACAGGCAATTTCAATGTAGGACAAATTGCACTTACATCACAAGGCGGTACAGATGGCTTTCTTGCCAAAGTAACACCTGCTGGAGTTGTTGAATGGGCACGATTGATTGGTGCTCAAGGTGATGACAATTGCGCCGGTGTCAGCGTTGACATCACGGGTAATGTCATGACAACAGGAACATTCTCAGGCAATGCAACATTTGGCGCAACCACGCTCTCATCAAGAGG
>Ga0209358_10000686_pt1 | contig 28863 bp, 29 predicted proteins | sample LauGreFa1BDMLBSN_2_FD_187574 | JGI IMG/M metagenome (GOLD analysis project Ga0209358, IMG submission 187574) | Freshwater lake microbial communities from Lake Michigan, USA - Fa13.BD.MLB.SN (SPAdes) (version 2) | ecosystem: Environmental > Aquatic > Freshwater > Lake | place: Lake Michigan, USA...
ATTATTTAATTACTAATGGTTATCAGATTCTTGAGCGAAATTGGCGTGGCACAGATGGAGAGATAGACATCATCACAAAGTTTGCAAACGTTGGCTCTGGTCAGCCAGAGATCATTTTTGTTGAGGTGAAAACTCGTTCCACCATCGAGTTTGGTGCACCTATTGAGGCAATCACGAAAGAGAAATATCGACGTCTTTATCTACTGGGGCGAGAGTGGGTAGCTACCAACCAACCATACGCTCCGTGGCGCATCGATCTTCTTGCTCTCCTGGGCTCTAAGAAGAGTTTTCGCATCTCGCATATCAAAGGTTTGATTGCATAATGCTCGCCATCACTAAATCCATCTCGTTAGTTGGACTCACAGGCCACCTCATTGATGTTGAAGCCGATATCGGTAATGGCGTGCCAGGCTTCACGCTCCTTGGTTTGCCTGATGCCGCGTTATCCGAAGCGCGAGATCGAGTCCGCTCGGCAATTATTAATTCGCAGGCGCAGTGGCCAAATAAGCGGATCACACTTGCCCTCTCACCAGCAGCGCTGCCTAAACGTGGATCCTCCTTCGACTGTGCCATCGCTCTCGCCTTGCTCGCCGCTGCGGAAGAGCTCTCTTTGGGTCGACTTGAAGGTGCAGTAGCGCTGGGAGAGTTGACTCTCGATGGTCGAATTAAATCTGTTCCTGGCATTCTTCCTGCCCTTCGCGCTGCTGCGCTTCATGGAATTGAGCGCGCTCTCATCCCTTCTGAAAACTATGAAGAGGGCTCACTTGTCCCTGGAATAGAGCTCATACATTTTGGCCACCTTCGAGAGTTAATTGCTTGGTTGCGCGGTAGTGAGTATTTCCCTAGTGATCGCACTATTGCGCGCTCTTACTCCCAATCTCATTCTCAATCTCAATCCGGAGCGCGAACGGAAGAGCGCGAGAGCGATGGCGCAGATTTTTCCGATATCGCCGGACAAGAGGCTGCGAAAGAAGCGCTCGAGATCGGAGCTGTTGGTGGCCACCATTTAGCGATGGTCGGACCGCCTGGAGTCGGTAAAAGTATGCTCGCTGCGCGAATACCTACCATCCTGCCATCTCTGAGTGAGCAGGACGCGTTAGATGTGACATCGCTCCATTCGATTGCCGGGAAAATATCCCCTGATAGTAATTCGCCACTAATCACCACTCCACCATTTATTGCCCCACATCACACAATCTCACGTGCGGGATTAATAGGGGGAGGTTCAGCAACAATCTCACCCGGAGCTTGTTCGTTGGCGCATCGAGGCATTCTCTTTCTCGATGAAGCGCCAGAAATTTCGCGCCAAGTAATTGAAGCGCTGCGCGAGCCGATGGAGCTAGGGGAGATCACACTTACTCGCCTTGGGCGGAGCGCAACTTTTCCAGCGCATTTCACACTCGTTCTTGCCTCTAATCCATGTCCGTGTGGTTGGGCGATTGGCAAAGCAAAGCGCTGCACATGCTCAGCACTTGCCAGTCGTCGTTATCGCGAGAAGTTATCTGGCCCTATTCTCGATCGAATCGATCTTCGGATAGAGCTCGAACCACTCTCTCAAGGGGATCTCATGCGCAAAGGTGAAAGTAGCGCTGATATAAAATCACGGGTAGATCAAGCGCGTGCGAGGTCAAGCCAAAGATTTCGCGCATATCCATGGTCGATGAATTCAGAGATTCCCGCAGCAGCGCTGCGCAGCGAATTCGCACCAGAGCCTCGCGCGCTCACTCTGCTCTATCGCGCATTAGATGGCGAAGAGATTACGGTTCGTGGGCTCCATCGGATCCAACGAGTGGCATGGAGTATTGCCGATCTAAAAGGTGAGCCTTCGCCAACGCGAGCATCAATTGAACGAGCGCTTGCGCTCCATTTGCGGGAGCGATTATGAGCGGAGAGATTCGGCGCATCACACCTTCGAGTTCGGAGTGGCCATCCCGATTAAATTCTCTCGAAAAACCTCCGCGCGAGTTATATGTCCGAGGGCGAGATCTCTCAGAAATTGCAGCGGAGCACCATCGGACACTGGCAATTGTTGGCGCTCGGAATTCCACCTACTATGGCGAGAAAATTGCACGTGACTTCGCAACATATTTTGCTGCTCTCGATTGGTCGGTTGTTAGTGGCGGCGCATTTGGAATCGATTACAACGCCCATCGAGGCGCCTTACTTGTCGATGGTGTGAGTATCGCAGTTCTTGCCGGCGGGCTCGATTACCCCTATCCACGAAGCCATGACCAGATATTCTCCGAAATCACAGCTCGTGGGGCTCTCATCTCAGAACAGCCGCCGGGAGTGCGCGCTGCTAAGGGGCACTTCCTGGCACGGAATCGATTGATTGCAGCGTTGAGCATTGGAACGATCGTTGTAGAAGCCGCATATAAAAGCGGCGCAATTAGAACGGCGCGCGATAGCGCAGCTCTCTACCGACCGGTCATTGCGATTCCCGGTGCCATAACTTCACCACAAAGTTTTGGTGTACACGCGTTGATTCGCGATCGGATTGCGGAGTTAGTTACCTCCCCTGGCGAAGCGCTCGAAATCCTGATGCCACTAGATCAACACGAAGCGCCTGACAAGCTCACCAATCTCCATCGCGCAACGTGAAATATTTGAAGAGCAAAGGTGAGAGAATAGCGCTGTGAGCGAATTTCATTCTGGCTTTGTCGCCCTTGTCGGACGACCTAATACGGGTAAATCCACGCTCCTCAATGCATTGGTCGGAGAGAAAGTTGCCATTACCTCTAGTCGACCACAGACCACTCGACGTGCAATCCGTGGCATTGTTCATCGCCCAGAGGGGCAAGTAATTGTCGTTGACACTCCTGGACTTCATAAACCAAAGACTCTCCTTGGTCAACGCCTCAATGCTCTTGTAGCAGAAACTTTTGCAGATGTGGATGTGATCGTCTGCTGCCTACCTGCCGATGAAGAGATTGGCCCAGGTGATAAAAGAATCATCAGCGAAATCTCTGGCTCCATCCCACTGATTGCTGTTGTTACAAAAACCGATCGAGTTGCCCCGCAAACTTTGCTGGAGAAGTTGGCCAGCGTTGGATCTGTGGCGCAATGGCGAGAAATTATTCCAGTATCAGCGAAGAAAAATTTTCAAGTTGATCGTTTGCTCTCGCTACTCATCAAACATCTACCAGAAGGGCCGCCGCTATATCCTGAAGAGTATGTCAGCGAAGAGAGTGACGACGACATCTACAGTGAATTAATCCGAGAGGCAGCCCTAGAACTACTTGATGATGAGCTTCCGCATTCGCTTATGGTGACCATAGAAGAAGTTGGTGTTGGTGGCGACGGCAAGACGCCGATGATTTACGCGAAGATTTTCCTCGAGCGAGATAGTCAAAAGAGAATTATCTTGGGTAAATCAGGTGAACGAATTAAAGAGATCGGAACCAAAGCGCGAGCGGCTATTGAGAAGTATCGAGGGGAGAAGATATTTCTCACTCTTCATGTGGGCGTGGAATCCGAGTGGCAGGGAAACCCGCGCGCGCTTGAGAAATTTGGTTTTTAACGCTGGCTAGAGTGTGCGAGCGCCATGGCTGCGATTGCTGGGTGCGCTGGTCTTTGACACTTTTGGCAGCTCACCATTCCATTGTCGGCAATGGTCCAGGGGGTTCCACAGCCACATTGGAGAAGTGGCGGGTAACTCTTGGACATGATGGCAAGGGTAAATCTGCGAGCTACTTTTCGCCCGTTGAAATCTCTCTTCCATTGCTTCGCGAAGTTGCCAGGTATGAGCCCAGCAGAACCATTGGGAAGCCCAGCGCCATCCCCACGGTGATGGGCTCATTGAGCAAGAGGACGCCCAGGGCGATGGCTATCGCGGTATTGGGGTAAGTAACTGTCGAGGCTTTAGGTGGTCCAATCATTCGTAATAGTGTGAAGAAGAGATAAAAGGCGAGCGCTGTGCAGAGCAGCCCCAAAGCAAGAAGAGCAAGGAGCGCTTGATATGAGGGCATCGAAGTTGGCGCGGTTTGCACCGCCGGGATAAAAAAGACAACTGCGGTGAGCGCCATCGCCCAGCCATTGACGCTCACTCCTGCAACGCCGTTGAGGTGGCGAGCAGCCATAAAGGTGGCAAAGGCATATGAGAAAGCGCTGAAAAGTATTTTGAGCATGGCCAATAGGTCGTGGCTCTCCATTAAAGAGTCGATACCCACCAGTGCGAGAACCCCAACGAAGCCAATGACAATTCCAAAAGCCTGTCGAGGATGGCGAACTGAACGATCTCCAGCAAGAGCTGCCAGAAGATTTGCCCAGATGGGAACTGTTGCGATCAATAGACCTGCTAGTCCGGAACTCACTGAACGTTGTCCATCAGAGATTAAAGTCCACGGAATAAACATTTCGAAGATCGCATATAAAACTATGTACTTAATACTTGAACGCGGCACTCTTAGCGAACCAGATCGGAGCGCCAAAGGAATTAAAATTAGCGCCCCGATAAAGACTCGCGTAAAGACGATGACTGGGACAGATAGTTCTTTGACGGCAACGCTTACAAAAAGATAGGGGACTCCCCAAAGCGCGCTCACTGCGAGGTAGTAGCCAATGTAACGGGAATCTGGCTGCGGATTTGCTCCGTTACTTGGTCGCGAAGGGCTCACCATGCTGAGCATAACTGAGCAGATGCGAGCGTATCTGTGGCCTTTTCTCCATCAAATAGGTCAGAGCGCGATCCAGCGCCACCCCGGTACCATTACCTCCTAGAGAAAATCGCAGTACTCATAGGTCTATCAGGACTCAAAGGGCGAAGGGGCAAGTTATGCGCGTTGGCGTGCTGACTGGTGGCGGAGACTGCCCCGGCCTCAATGCGGTCATTCGCGCAATCGTCCGCAAGGGCGTAAAGGAATACGGATATGAGTTCGTTGGTTTTCGCGATGGGTGGAAGGGCCCACTCGAAGGGTTGAGTATCCCGCTTGATATCGAGCGGACTCGAGGGCTGCTTCCTCGCGGTGGAACCATTCTTGGCTCTTCACGCACCAACCCATTTGCCATCGAAGGTGGCGTAGAGAAAATAAAGCAGAATTTGCAAGAGCAAGGAGTTGATGCGCTCATTGCAATTGGCGGCGAAGATACCCTTGGCGTCGCGACAAAGCTCCACGCACTTGGAGTAAAAGTGATTGGCGTTCCTAAGACGATTGATAATGATTTAAATGCTACGGACTACACATTTGGATTTGATACTGCAGTGAACATTGCAGTCGAGGCGATTGATCGCTTGCACACCACGGCTGAATCTCATCATCGCACTTTGATTGTTGAGGTAATGGGGCGTCATGCAGGGTGGATTGCGCTTCACTCTGGATTAGCTGGTGGCGCATCGTGCATTTTGATTCCGGAAGTTCCATTTTCCATTGAGAAGGTCTGTGAATATGTAGAGTCGCGCTATACCTATAACTACGCGCCAATCATCGTGGTTGCAGAAGGCGCACTTCCGGAAGCAGGAAGCGCCATCACAAAAGATAATTCCTTAGATGCATTTGGACATGTGAAGCTCTCCGGAATTGGTGAGTGGCTTGCCAATGAGATTGAGCGACGCACCGGCAAAGAGGCTCGGGTCTCGGTCCTTGGACATATCCAACGCGGCGGAACCCCTACTGCATTCGATCGCGTTCTCGCGACGAGGTTTGGCCTGCACGCCATAACAGCAGTTCACGATGGCGATTGGGGCAAGATGGTGGCGCTGCAGTCAACAAATATCGTACGCGTGCCCTTATCGAGCGCAACGGAGAAGCTCAAGTTGGTCGACCCAGCTCTTTACGCTGAATCAGAAGTATTTTTCGGATAACTCCAGGACAACAGGAAAAGGACGAGACTGACTATGACGACTTCATTGGAGAACCTCTTTGATTCCTCGCTGGTTGCTGCACAACAACCACATTGGCCTGATGCTGCCGCACTTACAAAGGCTGTTGCAGAACTACGCACCTTTCCGCCCCTTGTGTTTGCAGGTGAGTGTGATGAATTAAAAAAGCGAATCGCACAAGCTGCGCGTGGTGAGGCATTCTGGTTACAAGGTGGCGATTGCGCAGAGACTTTTACTGGAGCTACAGCAGATTCCATTCGAAACCGGATCAAAACAATTTTGCAGATGGCTGCAGTACTTCAATACGGCGCAAGTTTGCCCGTTATTAAGGTTGGCAGAATGGCTGGGCAATTTGCTAAACCGCGCAGTAAAGATACAGAGACTCGAGATGGCATCACACTTCCTGCCTATCGAGGAGACGCGGTGAATGATCTTGCTTTCGATGAAATATCGCGCACCCCAGATCCACAACGATTGGTAAAGGTCTATCACACATCAGCAATGACGCTAAATCTCGTCCGCGCTTTCACTCAAGGAGGATTCGCAGATTTGCGAAGAGTTCACGAGTGGAATAAAGGCTTTATCCGAGATGCGGCCTTCGGGGAACGTTATGAACAAATGGCAAACGAAATCGGACGAGCATTGGCATTTATGAAATCTGCCGGAATTGATGCCGATCAATTTCGCGCCGTCGATCTATTCTCCAGTCATGAGGCGCTCATACTTGAGTATGAAAAGGCGCTCACTCGAATCGATTCGCGAACGGGAGAGCCCTACGATGTCTCCGCACATTTTGTTTGGATTGGTGAGCGCACTCGTCAGATTGACGGTGCTCATGTGGACTTCTGCGCCAAAATACGTAATCCAATTGGTATCAAAGTAGGCCCTAAGGCGACAGTGGAGGAGATCACCGCTCTTATCAATAAGCTCGATCCAAATCGCGAGCCCGGACGAATCACACTTATTACGCGGATGGGTGCCGGAGTAATTCGCCAGGCGCTACCGGCGCTCGTCGAGGGAGTTCGAGACTCTGGCGCGCAAGTGCTCTGGGTTTGCGATCCGATGCACGGAAATACTTATGAGGCCCCGAGCGGATACAAGACTCGAAAATTTGATGATGTGATGGATGAAGTACGTGGTTTCTTTGAAGTGCATAAGAAACTAGGCACGCACCCTGGCGGAGTACATATTGAATTGACAGGTGATGATGTCACTGAATGCGTAGGCGGTGGCACCGAGATTTCTCACGAAGATTTATCTTCACGCTACGAAAGTGCGTGCGATCCACGTTTGAATCACACGCAGTCGCTCGAACTAGCCTTTCTCGTTGCTGAAATGCTTCAGGCTAGATAATCTCAAGTCTTGTGCAACCGCTTTATCAAGTGAGCTCGGCTACCCCGCTGGGAAACTTACGCGTCATAGCAGATGGGAAAACCTTAGTTGCGGCCGGCTTTACCAATTTTGCAGCGCTTCGAGCCAAGCTCTCACTCGAAGATCGCAGTCGAAAGTTGGTTTCAACTAAAGATTCCTTGTGGATTAACGATGTAATCGCCGATTACTTTGATGGTGATATCAACGCATTTGATGGGCTACTTGTGAGGCAACCCGGGAGTAATTTCAGTCAGAACGCCTGGCGGGCAATGCGAAAAATTCCTGGAGGGAAAGTAATCTCTTATGCAACGCTTGCCAAGAAGGCTGGCTCAGCTGAAGCTGTGCGAGCGGCCGGAACAGCATGTGGCCGAAACGCGATTGCACCTTTTATTCCATGTCACCGGATAATTCGTAGCGATGGAGCCATTGGTAATTATGGCTACGGTTCATCGAAGAAGTTATGGCTACTTCGCCATGAGAAAGCTATTGATTAATCTGGGTTGGTTCTTTTGGGTTCTGTCGCACTTGCATTAGTAGCATCGCTGCGAAAATTAGCGCACCGCCTAAGGTAGCTTTTATCGTTAATGACTCTTGCCCGGCAAGAACTGCAAATAGCGCAGCAAAGACAACTTCTAGAGTAAGTACTACAGCAACGACAGTTGCATCCATCTTCGATTGCGACCAAGTCTGAACTAAGAATGCGACCGATGTAGCGAGAATTGCGGTGAATATGGTCGCTTTCCACTCTTGATCAGTGTTGGGAAGTTCATATCCATCATCGACCACTGCAAGAATGGAGGTGAGGATGGCGATTGTTCCCAGTTGGACGATTGTTAATGGATATGTTGCAAACTTCTCAGACCATTTACCAAGTCCGAGGATATGGAAGGCAAAAAAGAGCGCGCTAAGTAGTACAGAAAGCTCACCCATACCAATGGAAAATCCCTTGAACGAGAGGAGGGCAAGGCCAACCGTGGCCATCCCAACGCCTATCCACTCATTTTTCGTTACGTGAGATTTCAGAAAGAGCGCACCGAGTATCGGCGTGAATACTACGTATAAGCCAGTGATGAATCCGGTTGTAGCGGCCGTTGTTAAATGTAATCCAATAGTTTGAAACAGGTAGCCCGAGCCCAAGAAGAAACCAAGCAAGAATCCTTTTCGGAGCATCTCGGGGGATATCTGAGCGAGCGCTTTTGGGTTGATGAGAATGAGAACCAACGTAGCAATGATGAATCGGGTTGCAAGAAAGTCGTCCACGCTCTGTCCCTTGAGCGCGTCTTTCATGAGAACAAATGAGGCACCCCAGATTGCAGCGACAGAAGTGAGCGCAATGAGCGCAAAAATCTCTACTCTTCTAGTCATCGAACTTACCCGCGAAGTTTCTTAAGAATTTTTACCTCGCGACCATGTTCGGGCTCTTCACCAGGGGTTTCCAGGATAAAAGGAACCCCTGCCATCGCAGGGTGCTCCATCAACATTTGAAAGGGCTTCTGGCCAATGTGGCCCTCGCCTATCGATTGATGGCGATCTTTTAGCGCACCACAAATATCCATCGAATCATTGGCATGGACTAACTTAATCCGCTCTTGTGGAACTTTTGCGAGTAGTCCGGCGAGCATCTGGTCGATGCCCGACTTATTTGTGATGTCATGGCCCGCAGCGAAAACATGACAGGTATCAATACATATTCCGACCTTCGGATGAAATTCGAGCGCTTCGAAATATTTAACAAGCTCTTCTAGTCTTTTGACGAGTGATTGACCTTGGCCAGCCGTTGGTTCAAGGAGCAAAAAAGGATCGTGATCTGAGAGTTTTTCAAGAATTGGCATCATGCCCTCATGAATTTGTTTCCATGCCTGGTCGACAAACTCCTCTTTAACCGCTGAGCCTGTGTGGATTACTGCGCCCAACGCGCCGAGTTCACGACTTCTGCGGAGCGAATACTCGGTTGAAGCGAGCGAGTTCTCGTATGTCCCCTCAGTTGGGGAGCCGAGATTGATAAGAAAAGGAGCATGTACGTAGGTGGTCACATCAAGAGATTGAGCGCTCTCACGGAATTCAGCATCTGCTTGCGGATTCGCATCGGGCATCGCCCAACCACGAGGATTTGATGCAAAAATTTGGATTGCCTCTGCCTCGATTACTTTCGCATAACCTAAAGCACGCTTCACTAATCCGCCGGAGGTTGGAACGTGAGCGCCAATTCGATTTTTCACATTTGTGACCATATGGTGAAAGGCTACTTCACTTCGATGGTTATTACAGAATTAGGCTGAACGAGTGAGCCCTCACCTGGATTCACCTTGACTACCGTTAATTTCTTACCTTTTGGCACCTTGGCTGGTTTGAGAACTTTGACAGAGAAGCCATAGTCCTCGAGAAGTTTGATCGCTTTCATCTCTTCGCTTTTGAGCACTCCACTTGGAACTTTGATTTTCTCTGGACCTTTCGAGACTGTCAGAGCGACCTCTGCTCCTTTTGCCAATTCAGGTTCGGTTGGGCTCTGTGCAATCACTGTTCCAATTGGGTATTTGTCACTGAACTCTTCCGTTTGTTTGACATCAAAGCCAGCTTCGGTGAGTTCATTTAGGGCTTGTTCATAATTTTTTCCGATGTAATTGGCGACGGCTACTAGCTCTGGCCCCTTACTAATCAGAAGGTTCACTTCACTGTTTTTCTTGACCATCGTCCCCGAGGTGGGTGAGCTAGAAATAATTTGATCCTTTGGAATTTTCGCGTCGAATTTAGACTGAGTTGAGCCGATGACTAATTTCACATTTGCTAATTCAATAGATGCCTGTGAAACGTTTTTACCCTTCAAGCTAGGCACCTTGTAGCGCTCGGCACCTTTGGATATTAAAATCGAAACACTCTCTCCTTCAGCAAGCCTGCTCCCAGCAGGAGGATCCATGCTGATTATTTTTCCTTTTGCAATCTGCTCATCGAAAAGAGATTTTGATACTTTGACCTTAAATCCAAGTTTTCCGAGTGTTTGTTCTGCCTGTTGCTTTGTGCCGCCGATTACAGATGGGATTGCAATCTGTGAGCCTGGCCCGAAGAGTTGATACCAACCAGCTATTCCGATTGCGCCTGCGATTGCGAGCGCGACTAATCGATTCCGTCGAACTCGTCGCGAACTGCGCCTTCTAATTTGTCCCGAGTTATTAATTTGAGGATTAGTCATTTCACGCGGCACGCTCGCTACTGTAGCGCTCTTAATTTTCGATTTTTTAGATTTAATTTCGCGCGCTGGCCTGCGGAGCTCTTCTGGAATTCCAAGGGGGAGGCTTAATTGCTGCTCATTGGGATCGAGAATGATGAGAGACTTGCGGATATCGTCCTGAAATTCACGGGCGTTTTGGTAGCGCAATCCAGGGTCGGGAGTAGTGGCTCTAAGTACGAGGGTATCGATATCTCTAGTGATTGAGTTATTGAGGGTGGATGGAGCCGGCACGCGATCATGAACATGGCGATAGGCGATCTGAATTGGAGAATCACCTTCATATGGCTTCTTTCCGGTCAACATCTCAAAGAAGACGATTCCGAGCGAGTAGATATCACTTTTTTCATCAGCAATACCACGTTGCACTTGCTCTGGTGCTAAATAGCCAACAGTCCCCATTAATACATTTGCATCTGCCGTTAGCGTATTTCCGGTGCTAACGGCGCGAGCTAATCCAAAATCGCCAAGCTTCACCCGACCATCGGCAGTAATCATGATGTTCTCAGGTTTGATATCGCGATGAATGATTCCACGATGGTGTGCATACGTCAGAGCAGAGAGCACTTGATCGAGGATTCCGAGCGCCTCTTTCGGATCTAACTGTCCAACGGCGAAAAGATGGTCACGCAAGGTTGCGCCAGGTATGTACTCCATAACGAGAAAGACTGCTGGCACGCCACCTTGATTCCATCCTTGGTCATAAACTTGAACGAGGTTGGGATGGGATAAACCTGCGGCAGCTTTTGCCTCGCGGATAAAACGAGATACGAACTCTTCATCAAGTGCGAGATTTTCGTGCATGATTTTGACTGCAACAGTGCGATCAAGGCGGGTATCAACAGCGGAATAGACCGTTGCCATTCCACCACGAGAGATAGCGCTCGTTATCTCATAGCGTCCATCTATGAGTTCGCCAATTCGCTCCGACACTCTGAAATTCTATGAAAATAGCGGCTCAGGTGTTGGCAGGCGCTCCGTAGGGTAGATGTAATGTGCAATTCTCTCGATTCTGATTCTGAGAAAAAAATTCTTGTTGCCGAGCAATCCAAGTGAGCATCTCCTTTTGGATATGCGTTCCATCTCGTTTTAAGACTCGCTCAAGTCCAAGTTCAACGGGAATGTCCATCCAAATTGAAAGCTGCGCTGCGGATGCAACGCTCGGTAAGGCGCATCCCACCCCCTCAAGAATGATTAAAGGTGTCGCGGGTACCGTAATTCTCTCGCTGTAGCGCCCAGCTTTCCAGTCATACTTCATGTACTGGACCGGCTCCGAACTTTGTATCGGGTTGATGATCCCTTCGATGATTGTTCGCTCGAGCGTGGGGGTTAACGCATCCTCCCAACCGTTGTATAAATCGTCGCAATGAATAATCTCGCCATACCCGAAAGTTGTCACTATCTCTTGAGCGAGAGTTGTTTTGCCTGCCCCAGCTGGTCCATCAATGATAATTAAAGCAGGAGGTGCGCTCGCACTTCTGTTGTGCAGTAGCGCAGTTATGCTATTGAGGAGATCGTGCTGCATTTTTATACCAACGGACCCAACCTAATATCGCTACTCCGGTGAAAATTAAGTAGACCAGAGAGGTGAAATATGCCTCACCACGGAAATACTGAATAGTGAGCACGATGTCGACGGCAAACCAGAGCGCCCACGTCTCCCATTTCTCTTTGACCATAATTACTTGCGCGATGAGACTGCCTAGTAGCCCAAAGGTGTCGCTCCAAATTGCAACAGCCCCAACTGATTTGAAGTAAGGCGCGAAGGCGAGCCAGCAAGCTGCAAATGCAAGAACAACAATGGCTCGACCCTTGAAGGAGAGGCTAGTTGGTTCTGCGCCACTTTTTTTCCATGCGAACCAACCCCAAATACCGAAGGTAACGAAGATAAGTTGAGTAGCAAACGATGCGAAGTACTTGGCATCAAAGAACCAAATTGCATAGAGCGCAGAGCTTGCAATCCACCACGGCCACATCACTTTTCGTCCGGTAGTTCCCAGATAGACAGCTATCAACGAGGTGACGGCCGCTACGAATTCTAAAAGCGAAACTTGGTAGTTCCATGCGGTAAAGAGAATCATTGGTACCCCTTCCAAGTCCGCATTACCGGACTGGTTCTAACGGTCGGTGGCGTGCCACCCTCTCAGCCGTACTTCGGCTCCCGTGCAATTGAAAGGATAGCATTAGCTATGCTCAAGTTCGGCTATCTGGCAATGATTGCCTTTACGGTTGCTGGCTCATTCTGGCTTGAAATTTTTTTGAAAGTGGGAGTACTACGACGAATTAAACGTGTACTTCTGAGCATCCTGCCCGTCGCAACTCTTTTCATCATTTGGGATCTCTATGCAATCAGTAGAGGGCATTGGCATTTTGACAGCGAACAGATCCTTGGCATCTTCGGATTTGGCGGCATCCCACTGGAAGAATTTCTCTTCTTCACGGTAGTCCCATTAGCTGCAATCATGACGATTGAAGCGGTCGGAGTAGTGAAGCGAAAAAACAGCAAATGGAAGTTTGGTGATGAGAGGTGAGCTACACCCAACTTGCGTTACTTGCTGTTCCCACGGCAATTCTCTTTGATCTCTTCATGACGCGGCGACGAATGATTCTGCGACGAGCGTTTTGGACGTCCTACGCGATTATTTTGCCCTTTCAGTTACTCACCAATTGGTGGCTCACCTCTCGCGAAATTGTGATGTATCGCGAGCAATTCATCATTGGATTTCGAATTGCCAGCGCGCCAGTTGAAGATCTTTTATTTGGTTTCGCACTAATTCTCGGGGTAATTACTTTGTGGATCTACTGGGGAGCGCGCGGCGTGCAGCAAGAGCGCGAGTGAAAGCAGGAAGCGCAACAGACAGTCGTCTTGCCGTAGAAGTTTTCGCTCGCTTAGTAAATATTTGATAGTCAATTTTCTCGACCTCATCCACGATTCCACAATAGAGCTCGCTAGCAGCTTCGATACAGGCTCGACTTTCAGGCGCGAGTAATTTGATACCAGGTGCTGCTTCACGTTGCAGCTGGCGCACTCGTGCAATGTTGAACTTGAGCGCCTCTTTGATCTCCGAGGTTATGACCCGTTCTTTGAGCATCTCTTCATCAACGTTAAAAGACTTCAATTCATCGAGTGGAAGGTAAATTCGCCCGCGGTCTAAATCTTCGCCAACATCGCGGATGAAGTTAGCAAGCTGGAAAGCGATTCCAAGCTTCTCTGCTGCAGGGTATGCATCGTCAGAGAGGGGCCCAAGGATTGGCACCATCTCTAGACCAATAACAGCGGCAGAGCCATAAACGTACTCCAGGAGATCTTCGTACCTTTCGTACCGTGTCACGGAAATATCCATCGCCATCGATCGCAAAAATGCTTCAAAATGTTCAATAGGAATGTTAAATCTCTGCACAGTATCAACAAGTGCTGCTCCAACATGATCGTTGCTCTCACCGTTTGCTAGATCTTTGAGAATCTGTGCGCTCCATGTTGAGAGAGCTAATTCTCTCTCTTTTGGCGTTAGCGTCGATGCTAAATCATCGACAATTTCATCGGCGTATCGTGCAAAGCCGTAAAGCGCATGCACAAAGGGTCGCTTGCCGGGCGGAAGTAAGAGCGTTGCCAAGTAGTAAGTCTTGCCGTGGAGCGAGTTTAATCTTTTGCACTCTGAATATGATGCGCGTAGTTCGGGCGCAAAGATTCCCGCTGCATCTAACTCTCTCGCGCTCATCGACCGATAATTCGCTCTGCCGCTAATTTTCCGGAGATCAAGACCATAGGTACGCCAACTCCGGGCTGAGTACCTGAACCAGTGAAGACTACGTTCTCGATGCCGCGCGCCAAGTTTCGTGGTCGGAACGGACCTGTTTGGAAGAAGGTGTGAGCGCTCGCAAAGGGGGCTCCTGCCTCCATTCCTTGTGCGCGCCACTCAACCGGCGTTGTGAGGTGTTCCACCTCTATCCCAGCAGCGAAATCCGTATAACCGCGCGCTTCGAGAGTGCGAAGCATTTCATCGCGATATCGATTTCGCTCTTTCGACCAGTCAATACTGGAGTTCAGGTTAGGGGTGGGAAAGAGAACGTAATAGGAAGATTTGCCTGCTGGCGCTAACGCGGGGTCATCATATGTTGGCACTGTGACAAGTAGTGAAGGATCAGTCATGAAAGTCTTCTTCTTGATTAATTCATCAAAGACGCCATCCCATGACTGACCAAAGTGAATATTGTGATGGGCAATGTGGTTATAACTTTTATTTGATCCTGCGAGCATGACGACACATGACGGTGAGTAATTCAGTCGCTTGACGTCAAATGGCTCTTTGTCGAGCAATTCTTTGTAGGCAATCGGCAAATCAGGATTAAGGACGACTACATCGCCAGAAATATGTTCTCCGGAATCGGTTATGACGCCGGTAGCTCGCCCATTCTTAATTGCCACACTCGACACTGTTGTTGAATATCGAATTTTGACGCCATGTTTCTCGGCTGCACCAGCAAGCGCCCTAGGAAGCGCGTGCATGCCACCTTTTGGAAAGAAGACGCCATTGACGCTATCCATGTAGGCAATGACCGCATAAATTGCTAAGGCTTGTTGTGGGCTCACTCCGGCATACATTGCTTGGAAGGAGTACACCTTCTGCGTCCGAGGATCTTTCAAATATTGATTGACCTTTGGCGCCAACCGCCTGAAGCCGCCAATAGCAACCAAGCGAGCCAAATTAGGTGTAAGAAGTTGAAGTGGAGAATCGATATTTCGATCAATGAAATCATTCATCTCGTACTTGTATAACTTCGTGACAAAATCAACATACTTGCGGTAGCCAAGAGCTTCTGAAGGTCCGATAACTCGCGCTATCTCTTCTTCCATCTCGGCGGTATTTGGAAAGACATCTAGTTGAGAGCCGTCGTGATAAAAAGCGCGATAAAGTGGACGGAGTGGGACTAGCTCTAACCAATCGGAAAGTTTTTCCCCTACTGAAGCCAACGCCTCTTCGATGAGCGAGGGCATGGTGAGCACAGTCGGTCCAGTATCGAAACGATACCCCTGATCCACAATGAGGCCATTGCGTCCACCTGGTACTGATTCCCGCTCAAGTATGGTGACTTCACGCCCGGCGCCTGCTAGTCGAAGCGCTGCACTTAATCCACCGAGCCCGGCCCCTACGACAATTACTTTGTCGGTGGGGCCCGAGACTGTTCGCATTACGTGCTCCTTTGTGTGGCCTTTATTGCAAGATCCGCGAGAAGTTCTCGACCAGAGCTTGTGATTTTTGGGTTGTTAATAGCTGTTAGGGCAAGGATAGTTTTCTCTTCGATTAATTTCTCGATGAAATCCACCGCACCAGAACCTTGAATCAGAGTACGTAACGTATCAATTTCATTTTGGGTCAAATTCTTACGACCAAAGAGCGAGGTAAACTCGCGCTCTGCAGCCGGCGAGAGTCGTTCTTGCGCATGCGCGATGAGAGCAGTCCGCTTTCCTTCCATTAAATCATCGCCGGCGGGTTTTCCTGTGACCGAGCTATCACCAAATACACCAAGTAAGTCATCTCGCAGTTGGAAGGCAATCCCGAGTGGAATTCCATAGCCGCTATAAGCTGCTAAAACTTCGCTATCTGCATCGGCCCCAGCAAGCGCGCCACCGAAGTGCAGCGGTCGTTCAATTGTGTATTTGCCGGACTTGTAGGTAGCAATTTTCAAGGCGCTTTCAACAGAGATTGATTCGAGGCTGCCACCATGCATATCAAGGTACTGTCCAGCCATTAGCTCTACTCGCATGATGTCAAAAATCGGATTAACGGAACGAAGTTGTTGGTCAGAGATACCGGAGAGATTAAGCGCTTGGGTTGACCAGACTAGAGCGAGATCTCCGATGAGGAGCGCTGTTGCATGGCCAAAATTTTCGCTATCGCCAAAGCCGCGACGTTCGGAGTGCTCGCGTTCAAATCTCCGATGCATCGAGGGGGCGCCTCGGCGAGTATCTGATCCATCCATCATGTCATCGTGAATTAATGCGCAGGCTTGGAGAAGCTCCAAACTCACGCAGGCTTGAAAAATATTTTCTTCCTCGAGCGAACCGCCTGCACCAGCGAAACCGGCAAGAGCAAAGAGCGGGCGCAAACGTTTTCCGCCGGCAAGGAACTCCCTGAGCGCGCTACTTATGGGTGTCAGTTCGCTGTCGATGGAGATGAGTTGCTCATGGGCGTCGGCAAGAAAGCGCTCCAGGGCGCGGTCTATCGCCAATCGGGGGCCAGAAAGCATGTAGCAACGCTACCCTGACTGCCGTGAAGGAGCCGATAAGCCTCTCGTTTGAGTTCTTCCCTCCTAAAGATGGAGCAGGGGAGGAGCGTCTCTGGCATACCTTGGCCCAACTTGCCGATATTGCGCCAGATTTCCTCTCCGTAACTTATGGCGCAGGTGGAAGCACGCGCGATCGAACTCTTCGCATAACCTCAGAGATCACGGATCGAACAGGAATTCCCACCGTTGCTCACTTGACCTGTGTGGGAGCAACGCTTGCCGAACTTGAATCGGTACTTACCCAATATAAGAGCGCAGGAATTCACCGCGTCCTTGCCTTACGTGGAGATCCACCAGGTGGTCCTCGCGATGCGTGGGTACGAACACCTGGCGGTGTGGATCATGCCAATCAGCTGGTCGAGTTAGCACATGGGATGGGATTTTCAGTTGGCGTAGCAGTTTTTCCTGATGGCCATCCAGCGAGTGCGAATCGCGCCGAGGATCTGCTAACGCTTCAACGAAAAGTTGATGCTGGTGCAACTTTTGCTATCTCTCAATTTTTCTTCGATGTGAATTCATGGGAGCGATTGATGGAACAAGTAGAGCGCGCCGGCCTCTCCTTACAGTTAATTCCAGGAATCATGCCCGTCACCAATGTCAAACAATTAATTCGATTCGCAGAACTTTCTGGAACAGAAATTCCCCATCCCATCAAATTACGTTTTGAAGAGGTAGCTGATGATCCGATAGCGGTTCAGCGCTTAGGAGTTGAGGTTGCGACCTCGCTTTGCCAACAGCTACTTGCTATTGGAGTGGATGCGCTCCATTTCTTCACCTTAAATACCTCGCCTGCAACTCGTGAAGTAGTTGCAAACTTAGGAATTAGATAATGAATCGCACCGAATATCTTCGATCCTGGTCTACGGTGCATGGTTACGAGGGCGGAGTTGAAGTTTCGGGTATCGCCCGGGCTTATCTGATAATTAATTACTTCCTCGTTAAGCCTTTTGTATTACTAAAGTTTTCACCGAATCTGGTCACGCTACTGGCTCCATTATTGGCAACTCTTGCGTTGTTTGCTGACAATAATTTCAGTATTGCTGCTTTGCTTTTATTGTCATTGATGGTTGATGGTTTTGATGGCGCGGTCGCAATCATTCGGAGAAAGACTTCTGCTTTAGGCGGAGTTTGGGATGGAATTGTCGATCGAATCACAGAGCTACTCTGGATTGGTTCTCTTTACTACGCGGGAATCTCACCTGCCCTCCTTTTGTGTATCTGGGTACTCGTTGCGACTCAAGAGTATGGGCGAGCAAAACTCAATCATGTTGCGGGAGCGAATACCGGAGTTCTAGGCGTTGTCACTATCTGTGAACGACCTGTTCGAGGTTTACTTGTCGCCTTTGGTTTCTTGGGTCAAAGTATCTATTCCAATTGCCTAGTTATGGTTTCTATCATTTGGCTCGTCATGCAGAGCATTGCTCTTGCGCAATTTATTTTGATGGCGCGGAAGAGATTGCGTTAGCGACAATTTCACCGCTAATTCCCACCAGTGGTACACCACCGCCCGGATGGGCAGATCCCCCCACAAGATAAAGACCTTCGATGGGTGAGCGATTTGATGCTCTATTAAATGCGGCGCTCGCACCATTACTAGATTTTCCGTAGATCGAACCGCCAGGTGCGTTAAATAGCTCTTCAATGTCTGCAGGAGATCGATAGGTCAATGTTTCGATTCGAGACCTGTCCAGTAATCCACGTGCTTCGAGAAGGTCAACGAGGTGCTCACTGTAGTGCTGGGCAACTCCTGGAGCGCGCCAATCAAAACCAACTCTGTCCTTGCTATTCCCATTGTGGCGCGGAGCGTTTACCAACACGAACCACGATTCATGTTGGGCTGATGGCGACATAGAAAGATCTCGGGGAGAGCAGATATAAAGAGTGGGATCACTTACCGGAGTAAATGATTTAAAGAGCGAATCAAATTCGGCATCGTAATTTTCGGGAAACGAGACGGTGTGGTGGCGTTGATTAGCATCTCGTCCTTTTAAGCCCAACAAGAGATAAAAGCCAGAGAATGACGGGGTCGCGCGCTTAATTTTTCTTCGTTCGCGAATACCCTTAGAAGAATGAGCGAGTAATTTCTCGTAGGTAAATTCTGCATCGACATTACTAATGATATGAGTTGCCATGAATTCTTCGCCGTTATGGAGGATGATTCCAGTTGCTCTATTTTTTGAGGTGGTTATCGAACGAACTTCGCTGTTGAGGTGGATATCTACGCCAAGATCTTTCGCGCGACGTTCAAGCGCTGAGCTCAACTCTCCGATACCACCTTCAATATGCCATGCGCCAAAAATTTGTTCGATATAAGCGATGGTAAGTAACACTGCGGGTGCTTTTCGTGGATCAGAGCCGGTATAAGTGGCATAGCGATCAATAAGGGTGATCAGCTCGGGTGCATTTAAGTGGCGTTTTGCCATTGTTCGCAAGGAGGTAAACGGTGAAATAATTTTTAGACTCCTGAGAAATCCAGGTCTGCGAAGCAAGGGTAAGAAGCCCCGAAGTTCGGACTCGACAAATGGTTCACGCGATACATCCCACATTGCTTCAGCGCGATTCATCAGAGCGACCCATTCTTTTGCCCGCTCTTCGCCAAAAGTGTTTTCAATCGCTTCAGTTACTCCGGCACGGGAGGCATTGGGAAGGGTTAATCTCTTTCCGCTCGCGAAGTGATATTCAAAAGCAGGATCAACCGGAGAGAGCGTTATCTCGCTCTCAAGTGGGGCACCAGTTTTGAGAAATAGATCCCGATAGACCGCAGGCAGCGTTAGTAGAGACGGGCCAGTATCAAAGGAATACCCCCCGAGATTTTCGACGCGACATTTCCCGCCCACAGTTGAAGAACGCTCAAAGAGAGAGACGGCAAAACCTTTTTTTGCCAATCGAATTGCCGCGCTCAAACCACCAAGTCCGCCACCAATAACAATGACGGTCCTCTCTTCTGCTTGATTACTTTTGCTACTCATAGCGCACGAGATTTCCACGTTAGACGATTCTTACGTTTGAGCCACCATGAGCGAAGAATTAAATAACATAAGAGCGCAATCGCAATGGGATGGAAGAGGGTACTTGTCAGCGATGATTGACTACGTATCGCAGCCATAATTCGTGAAATCAAAGCGGTAAGAAGGAGAAAAATTCCCCACTGCCAACCAAACAGCGCTATGAAGAGCGGGAAAATATAGAGCGCAATCAAAAAGATTATGACTAGGAGCGCTCCGGAGAATGAACCGAAGGCAGACCAAAGCGATTTAGAGTAACCATCCCTGAGTTCTTGCCACGATTGATACATTCGACATTGAGCGATTGTGCTTCCATCAATAACATTTCCGTAGTAACCACTTCGTTTCATTTGTCGAGCAAGTTGGATATCGTCAAGCACTTCTTCGCGAATCGCTTTATGTCCGCCAGCATCAAAGTACGCGCGAGTATCCATGATCAGAAATTGTCCGTTTGCTGCCGTCAGTTGTGGTTTTAGAGAGCGCTCAGCAATACGAAGTGGCAAGGTTGTAATCCAGCTCCATTGAAGTAACGGTTGAATCAACCATTCGCTGACACTCTTTGCAATTTGCTTGGGATAGGGAGAGACGAATTTCCAATTGTATTTGTGGAGCGCGTTTATCGAGCGAGCAACTGCCATGGGCGTTAGTCGCACATCGGCATCTATAAAAACTAGGTAATCGGAATCTTTTGCAGCATTGGCCAATTGCCAGCAGGCGAAATTCTTTCCGGTCCATCCCTCAGGGAGTTCTTGTCCATAGAGCAGGGTGAGATTCTCTTGTGTGGCAGCTATTTTTTTCACTATCTGATTGGTTTCATCGCTTGAAGCGTCATCGAGCACAATAATCTGAAAGTCAGTAAGACCTTGTTGCGCTATTACTGAGTCAAGACATTGGGAGATATTTCGCGCTTCGTTGCGAGCCGGAATGAGTATTGACACCTTTGCGCGAACACTTTCCTTACTACCAGGACGCCTCAACAACAGGCCATTGAGTATCGAGTGGAGCGCCAAGACAAATCCAAGTACGAAAAGAATCGTGGTCACTGGCGGTTGATCCAACGTTTAAAGAGGTAAGGGAAGAGAAATAGGCCAAAACAGAGTCCACCAACGAGCGCAACACCAGGGCGGGAAAAGAAAAAGATATTGCCGACTACGCCGGAGAACCAGGTCCAGATCAGGAGTGAATCACCGGCAGTGGTGTTTACGCCATTCTTCCTCCGCTCTCTAGGGAGAAACAGTTGCAAGAGAGCCATCAGTAAAATTCCTGACAGGAGCCAGCCGAAGGTATTCGATAGAGGAATCTCTGGTTGAAATGGCACATGGGGAGTGGTGTCATTCCATGTCCAACGCCCTGCGCCCACCATTTGTGGATCGAGAAAGAGATCCCAAGCCATGAGTGCGAATCCGCCTACAACAATTGTCCAACGGGGTGATAGTTCTCGAGCGGCAATCAGAATTGGATGAGCAAGCATCATCCAAGCAAATGGAATTACTAGTGGAATACTAAAAAGGAATGCACCTAAAGAGATGTCATACGAGTAACTTCCAAAGGGCCAACCCGTTTGCACGCCGACATGTTCAATGATTAAACCGAAGGTAAAGGTGATGAGAAAGTAGCGCGTGAGGTAGATGGTGCCATGTGAGAGATAGGCATTAATTAGGGTTGCACACGCAACCGCGTAAACGGTGCCAATAGTAATGAGACGGAGCGCTTCTCCTTCCAGAAGGGGATAAGAGATTTGGAAACCGATTGCCACTGCGAGGGAGCCCCAGAGCAGGAGAGAATCTAGTCGACTTGGGCCACGACGATCGCGTCTGCGTGGAGTGTAATTTCGGATGGACACGGAGTTAGTCTGCCGTATTGTTGAGAGCGATTCCATTAAGTGAGCCAGTAGCGGACTCCACTTCAAATCTGGCAAATAACTCCTCGCTATACCAGCCGACTTCTGCCGTCGCAGAAATAGCTCGATTATGTTCACTCGACTTGTATGCAAAATTTCGCAGCGATTTGCCATCTCTCCAGAGCGAAAAGGTTCCCTGCAAACCAATAGGTGCCTCACCAATGCCGATCGCTGCAATCAACCCCGGGGCTCGCTCTAACGCTTCGATGACTGGTGGTACTGCGCGCCAGAAAATTAAATTCTTAGACCATTTAATTCGCGCACGGGTTATCGCTGCGATGACAGGCGCATTCTTCTCTGGGTCAGCGGAGGAGGGCTCAAATTTCAGAAAAGGCTCCTGCTTGGCCCATTTGCCATGTGCGGAGAGGGTGCGAAGGTCAAATTGTGCGCGCTCACGCGAACGAGCGTTCCAGCGTTCGAGCAGGCGCGAACTTTTCACTTGCGAAATTGATTTTTCATCTCCAACAACAAGTAAACCCCATTGCCAGAGATCAGCATCGCGAGGTGTAAAACTCTGGCCCTTACCTGTACCTAAGAGTTTATAAAAAGTTAGCCCAGTGAGTTTTCTCAAATAGAAGCGATCGAGCGCCATTCGAAAAAATGCGAAAGGGATTGCACTGGTATGGATTCGCCAGACGAAAAGAGTGATCTTCACATCAACACATTTCGTGATATCTCAAGCACAACATCTCGCGTGCTATCCCACATGGGAGCATGGCCAGTATCTTTTAGCGTTACCCAGCGAGTATGCGCTGGAACAAGCGAGCGTTCTTGACAAGTTTTTGCAGGAAGCGCGCGATCTCTATCACCAAAAATAATTGTTACGGGAATATCTTTTGATATCGGAGTATCAAAGCGTTTATCGAGAAATGCGTCCCATGCTGGGTAATAGCCATCTGATTGTGCCATCGCGATAGTTGCATCGAGCATTGTTTGATAACCAATCTCTTGCCAACGCGGAGAGATTCTCGAAAATCCCAATTTCTGGGCAGGGCTAAGTCGGAGCGCAACGTGCGCGAATTTCGATGTTCCATTAGCAAGTCGTTTCGCCGCATCGGTTCCGGGGAGGCGAAAGAAGAAGGGGTGGAGCCACAGACCAGCAGGTGCAAGTGCGCAGACTGTTTGCACATTTTGAGGGAAGTGGCCGGCCAATTCGAGGGCAATCCAGCCACCGAGAGAGTTTCCGACCACATGTACCTGCTCTATTCCCTCGCGCACCATTTCATCGCGAAGATGAGTAGCCAAAGATTTCGGATCCATCGCCACGCGAGGATCAAGTGGATTTCTACCATGGCCGGGAAGAAGGCAAGTAATAACTTCGCCCACCTCTTGTAGCGCTGGGATGATGGGATTCCAAACAGTGTTAGCCGAGCCCATTCCGTGTACAAGAAGAATCGGACCACTTGCTTTTGCGTCAGCGCTAAGCGGTGCGAATCGTTGGAATTTGACGGCCATGTGGAGATTCTCTCGCACCTACTTACTCTTCTGCCACCTCGATTACCTCGGCTCCAGTGATTCCAACCAACTCTGCGAAAGTGGTGGGGAAGACAGCATGTGGGTGACCAGCTGCGGCCCACACCACCTCGTGCTCACCGAGGGCGCTATCAATATATGTTGCGATCGATGTCGCATGGGCGATTGGCGCAACGCCGCCAATGGCAAAACCTGTTGCCGTCCGTACAAGATCTGCGTCTGCACGCTCTAACTTCGGTACGCCAAGCCTCTTCGCTACCAATTGAGTATCAACCCTATGTCGACCAGAGGTAAGAATTAGAATCGGTGCGCCAGCGACTGCGAAGATTAATGAAGAGCAAATCTGGCCGACCTCTACTCCAAGAGCATCGGCCGCTTCACGTGCACTTCGAGCTGAATCTTCCAAGATTTTTATTTCGCCAACTACGGCAAGCTCCTGCAGTTTTGCTCGTACTCGCTGGACGCTCGGATGGGCTGCAACGCTCTCGCTCACGGGAGCAGACTACTTGAGAAGTCCATCTTGTTGGGCTTGTCGGTAAAGGTCTGTTTTCGTCGGAAGATTGATTCCCACTTTGGTGTATTTCTTTCGGGCTCGCTGAATATATTCCGATGCAGTACTTCGAGAAATGTTCATAGCTCGAGCAACGGCTTCAAGTTTCATTCCGGAGGCGTATAAGGAGAGCGCTTGTTGCTCTTGCTTAGAAAGTTCTACCGTTGTCGACTCATCGGAGAGCAACGCGATAGCGATATCAGGACTCATATATTGATCGCCTTTCAAGGTTGCCGTGATGGCATCCCAAAGCGCTTCTGGCTCTGCATTCTTACTGACATACGCCGCCGCTCCACCTTTTAGCGCTTGTCGCACCAATTGCGGTTTCGCGAGTGCACTGACGATTATCACTTTTATCTCTGATGCCAATAGCGACTGAATGTTTTCTAGTGGGTCGCTCGCATCACCAAGGTCTAAATCTAGAATCGCGACCGAAATCTTTTCCGAGGAGCACTTAACAAGACATTCCCGAACCGAAGAACCTTTGTAAGCAATTTCAATGTCGGATGAATGACCGACAAGCGTATGGGCAAGCGCCTCACGCATCATCGGATGATCTTCCAAAATAGCTATTTTCACGTTCGGTTGCGTCATGGTGTCGCCTTTCATCGAGAAAATATCCATAATAAATAGACCTTAAGACTGTATCAGGTTCGCATTGTTAGCGCGTACTCTTATCGAGCGAGGATAAAACTGCCAGTTGCACGCTCCGAGTAAGGAGGTGATTGCACATGTATCGGTCCTCAGAAAGCTATGCCCTCAATAAACTTCGCCGCTCTCTAGTCTTCGTCGCAATTGGTTACGGATACTTCCTAGTTGCTTTTGGAATTTCTCGCCGACCGGATTCAATTCCGCAATTTACTGAATTCTTGGCGCTTGTATCCGCTGCGATTTCGGCTGTTGGTTTTTATTTTTCTCGGAAAAAATATGGATTATGGATAATGATTATAAGTTTCGCACTCTATGTTCTTTTCGTAGTTTTTGATCCTGAAGTAAGAGAGCCATGGATGCAGCTAAGTGTGCTATGCGCAATAGTGGCAATATCAATTGCATTTATGAGCGAAAAAGAAGTTTTTTGGCGAAATGTAGCGTTCATTACTATCGTGGCAATTTTCAATTTTTGGGCTTACTTTACTTCAGCACCCAGCTTGCTTGGGTCAGGAAGTTTTCTTGGCCGAGGTTCCGTAAGTAGTTTTATGGTTTTTAGCACCGGACTTTTTATTGTGCACGGCTGGCGAAAAATGTTAATAAGTGCAGAAAATGCAGATCATCAACAGCATTTGATGATGGATAAACTCGCCAAGCTTAAGGAGACTCAGGAAAGTCAAAAGAGTTGGCGCGAACTTGTGGTGCGCATCCACGAGACAACACTCAATACTCTCAGATCAATAATCACAATGCGAGAAGTGCCGATTGACAATTTCAAGTCAGAGATAGTTAGTGCCGTAGAGAAGAATCGTTCTCTTTTAATGAGCGCTCAAAACAGTCGAACGGGCTCTGTTATCAGCGCGATAAGAGCCGGAATTGATACGGCAAATATCGAAGAGAAAGTGAAAATTATTTCTAAAGGGGTAAATCTTCACCTAGAACATGAAATATTTGATGTGACCGAGCGAATTATTCGTGAATCATTGAGAAACGCAATCACTCATGGGAGGGCAAAACATGTAGAGATTAGTTGGCGAACTGTTTCAGAGCCCCAACTTGTTTCGGGCGCTCGCGAGCGAGGTACTCTCTATTTAGAAATTTCCGATGATGGTCAGGACCCCCCCCAATCTGCTCAAATTGGAATCGGCACCCATTTGGTCATGGCCAATTCGGTGGAGCAACTTGGTGGGAAATTTGAACTTTTCGATGATGATAAGCAGGGACGAATAGTCCGTGTGATGCTCCCGTCGTCGCCGCCCAGGAATGCAGAAACAGAGGAGTCGATCAAACCAACTAACGCAATTGAGCTTGGCAAATATATGGCACTACTCACTCTCTTTGGCCCTGCCATGACTGGAATTTTGTTCTTTCCTTTATTGGGAATTTGGTGGCCAGGTCAATATTTATCTCAGATACTTGGTTTTATCGCTCAGATAACTCTCTTTTATATGACCTTCTTAAAACGTAAAAAAATGGGTTGGCTGGCAAGTGGTGCGCTTGCCGCTCTTTTGCTTTTATCGCTTCACTTCATAAACATTGGTCCACTTACCTGCATTTCAGCGCAACCAATTCAATGGCTATTTAACATCACCGTTTATGGATTATTCATCATCATGCTAGGGGGTAAGTGGCAGGTACCTGCGATTTCCTATCCAGTATTTTTATTCCTAGCAAAAGATTTTTCTCCCCTAACCCCTAATTCTTGTAACTTTATCTTCGCCTTTCCATTAATTAACACTTTAATGTCTTTTCTCTTTGTATGGATGGTTTTTTACGTTGTCTACAAATCTTTAGATGCTGTTGAAAAATTACAGCAGAGACGAGTTGGTGAGACGACGCAACTGATCGAGAATTTAGAGAGTAGAGATCGTGCATATCAGCGGGTTTTGGATTTGGACAATCAAGCTCAAGATGCCTTACTCAATATTTCTGAGAAGAGTGGAGTCTTGGGCGTTGAGAATCTTATTTTGTTGCGCAAGCTCGATTCTGAACTGCGTGCGGAATTGCAGCTTGAGCCAGGATTGAGCGGGGGACTAACTGTTCTCGCGTGTGAGTTCACAAGACGTGTCGTTGCCGAAAATAGGTGGTTGGAAGTGAAGTCGATTCATGGAGATGACGATTTGCAACCCCTGCCTAACTTGCTGCGCGAAAGGTTTCTAGATTTTGCTTCAGAAGTTCCAAATGGTTCAACTATTCATGTATTCGCGCGCCCCGAATTGGTGCAACTTTCGATCACATGCAAAGGTGAGCCTCCGCAATCCTTGCAACTCTTACAGAAAAGTATCGCTGCTTTGAACGAGAGCGGTTTGACAGTGGAATGTAATTATCATGCCGCCGAGAATCAATATGTGCTCACAATTGCGCGAGAGCGAGAAGTAGCGAGCTAGCGAGTTTATTGAAGAAATACCGTTTCAATAAATGTAAAGAGACCCACGAGAAGTAGTAGCCCAGCGAAACCTCGCTCTAGGCTTTTAGACTTAAGGCGAGTGCCTTTCTCAGCTGCAAACCAGGCGATAACAACTGCGCTTGTCAACATAATCAAAGGAATTTGCCAATCGACTTTTCCCCAGGTGTCATACCGAACCAAGAGCGCGGTTGTGCTATTAAGAAGCAGCACAATTAAGCCAGTTCCCGCAGCAATATGAGCTGACACACCAAAAGCTAGAATCAGAGTTGGCACAACTAAGAATGCGCCACCAACCCCGAAGAATCCAGCGATAAAACCAATTAACGTTCCCATAATCGGTAGCACAATCGGGTGGCGTTCTTTTGGATGAATCTCGCCTTGGAACGATCGCACCCACATACTTATTGATGCGCCCAAAATGATGATGGAAATTCCAGTAAGTAAAATAAATTCAGAAGCGCTTTTTGAGGCAATCGCGCCGATAAAATTTCCAACCAGGCCGATGGTCCAGAGAACCAGCGCTCGTTGATAGGCAATTTGCCCGGCTTTGGCGCGGGCTCGCGCACTTACCGCTGCCGCGGCAATAACAATGACTAGTGATGCCGTCGTAGCCTGCAGGGCAGAGAAATTAAAGATGTACACCAGCGCCGGAACGGCCAAGATAGCTCCGCCAGTTCCAACCAGGCCGAGCGCCGTTCCCATAACCGCCCCGATGGCTACTGCCATGGTGATTTCCATGTCACGTTCTCCCTACCAGGATGCGGGCGTTCTCAGGAAGGCAGGCTACCCTTTATTTAGTTGTCTTACAGAGATATGTGTTCAATAAAAAAGCCCCTCGAAGAATTTCGAGGGGCTTTTAATTAATCAGATTTAGTTCTTGAAGAGAGAGATATCTCCGAGCCCAGCGCCAAGATCTCCACCATTTGCCACGATAGCGAAAATGATGAGAGCAGCGCCTGCCATAGAAAGGTTCTTGAAGAAGGCAACAGTTTCGTTCATCTTTTGCGTTGCATCATCCATAGTCCAGAAGTTATGCATCATGAAAGCAGAAACTACGAGGAACGCTGCGAGAAGTAGCGCGCCAAGGTCTGCCCAGAAACCAAGAACAACGGAGAGCCCACCGACAAGGATCATCAATCCTGTGAGGGGGACTGCCAGTTTGGCTGCAGGCACCTTCTTGAATTGGGCATAACCGGTCATCGCTTCACGTTGCGCAAAGTGCGCAAAACCGGAATTGATAAAGATGAGCGCGAACAAAATCCGGCCCACAATAAAAATGATATCCATTGTTCTCCTTGCTTGTAGGGATTGTTGATGTCATTACCTAAAGAGAGGGTAAGGGAAAGAAGTTGAAATTTCAACTATCTAATGGCGGCGTGTTTTCGCCTTTTTGCAACTATTTGGCAATTAGCGAGCGATCCATCCACCATCAACAGTAACAACTGATCCCGAGATGTAATTAGCTCCACTGCCAGATAAAAAGAGTGCGCTACCAACCACATCCTCTGAAACACCCCATCGACCAATCGGAATACGCGAAGTAACCTCTGGCATCCGAGTTGGATCAGAGCGCAGCGCAGTGTTGTGATCGGTGGCGATGTAGCCAGGTGCTATCGCATTGACATTAACGCCCATCGACGACCATTCATTAGATAAAGCTTTTGTTAAACCGATGATTGCATGTTTGCTTGCTGCATACGGTGGAATCTTCAATCCGCCTTGAAAGGACATAATCGAAGCGATAAAAATTATCCGCCCTTGACCATTGGAAATCATATGATTGCCAAAACCTTGAGCGAGAATAAATTGTGAATTCAAATTAATTTCCATTACGCGATCCCACTCTTCAATCGGGATTTCCGCTGCGGGATAGCGTGCAGTAATGCCTGCGTTATTAATGAGAATATCGACGCGGTCGACCTTTTCTAGGACGCGCTGGGTAAATGCCATGCTTTCGCTTCGAACGCTCAGGTCAGCAGCAATCGGCGTAAAGGTGCGGCCTAGCGCGCGCACCTCTTGTGCGATCTTCTCGTCATCGTTCATTTGGCGACTTGCGCCGACGATATTTGCCCCCGCCTCTGCCAGGCCTAGTGCGATAGCGGCGCCAATACCGCGGTTAGCGCCCGTCACTACAGCGGTCTTGCCGGAGAGATCTCCAATGCCATTACCCATGCCAAGGC